>FWPV01000596.1_pt1 | contig 112847 bp, 66 predicted proteins | sample 2228371 | NCBI WGS metagenome assembly FWPV01 (sample SAMEA103939776, study PRJEB20133) | metagenome
ACAGGCAGACGCTGCCAGTCAGAGTGCCTCGGCCAGGCGACGTGAGCCGGCGCAGGCGATCGTGTATCGCACCTGCCCCCAATGTCGCGAAGCGACCCTCGATACCCCCGAGGGCGCGATCGCGGTGCCGCCGGCCCGAATCGACGAGCTGGCACCGCTGTCCAGGCGGGTGTTCATCGGCGACGACGAGGGGCACAGCCAAGCCAGGGCAAGCTCGCGGCCTGACCCGGAGTGCGCCAACGGCCGAGACCGGACGACTGGCCCGGGCCCGACAGCCTCGCACAACCGAGGCCGGCTCGCCGAGGGCGAGGGAGCCTCACACAATCCAGATGTGCCAGGCCATGAGCTGGCAAGCTCGCGCCCTGACCCGGAGTGCGCCAACGGCCGAGACCGGACGACTGGCCCGGGCCCGGACGGCAGTGGGACGAACGGACACACGGACAGGCCCGAGGTGATCGGTGCCGCCTCGGTCATCGAGCCGCGGCACGGCAAGGCCGCAGCTGGCGCTTTCGCTGGCCGCGCCGAGCCTGGTGCTACCCCCGGGGCCGATCTGGCTGCTGCTGAGGACCACGTGCATAGCCACCGGTCACAGTCAGCCGCGGAACTCAGCGCCGCCGTCGACTCCCCCAACAGCCCCCGCCTCGCCCGCCAGGTCATCTACCGCGACGGGCTGGTCTGCGCCAACCCCGGCTGCGGCCGCCGACGCAACCTCCACGCCCATCACATCGTCTTCCGGTCCCGCGGCGGACCCACCGTGCCCTGGAACGAGGTCGCCGTCTGTGACGTCTGCCACGCCCTCATCCACCAGGGACTGCTCGAAGTGGTCGGCTCGCCGGACACTAGCCTCATCTGGCAGCCCCGACCACGCGCCACCGGGGTGAAGCTGCGTGACCTGGCTGCACTCCGTGCCCGGCTGGCAGCCCTCGAGGCGGATCTCGGGCCCTCGAATACGGACCCTGCTTGCGGCAGAGACCAGCCGCTGCCAGCCGGGGCACCAGCCATGGACTCGGGCGTTGATTCGACCGTCGCCCGGGGCTCCGGAGGCTCGTCCACGGCCGTAGACAGCGCCAGGCGCATTCGCGAGCTCGTCGACTCCCTCGTCAAGATGGGCTACCGCCGCAGCGAAGCCGAGCGGCGCATCGCCGAGGCGGTGAGGATGGTCAAAGGCGCTGAGGCGGCTGGCCGCGGCCGCCTAGCGGCCATCGGTCCCGAAGACGAGGCGGAAATCTTGATGCTGGCACTCCGCGCTAGCTGAGCTGGCCGGATAGCTCACACGGCCGGCTCTCGGGCCTCGCGCCATGAAACCACAGGCCGCTCTCCGCCCAGCGCCGTCAAACCACACTCGGCCGTGGCCTCGCCTCGTCAAACCACTTGCGGCCACGGGCCAAGCCCACGGGGCCGGCCTTGAGCCTATCCCGCGGTGTTGCCCTCGAGCCTTTGCCGTCACGCTCCCTTTGAGCCTTGCGCGCCAGGCGCCTCTTGACCCGTACCCGGGAGGCTGCCACTGAGCCTTGCCCGCGACGCTCCGCTTGCGCTTTGCCAGTCACGCTGCCTTTGCGGCTTACCCGCCCAATGCTCCCCTTGAGCCTTGCACGCGACGTTCCTCTGGCGCTTTGCCCGGGACGCTGCCCTTGAGCCTTGAGCCCTGCTCGCGACGCTCCCCTTGAGCCTTGTCCGGGACGCTGCGCTTGAGCCTTGCGCCTTGCCCGCCACGCTCGCCTCGAGCCTTGACGCAGGGTTCTGACCTGCCGCGCGAGAGCGGCCGTGTGGAAACGTGACCGCTGGGGCTATTCCCCCGGCTGCCACGGCAAGTGCCGCTCAAGGCCAGAGCCCACTCGCGCCCGCACCAGTTGGCCACGTTCGACCGCCTCCGGCAGGGTCCACCGCGCCGCGGTAGCCCCCACGAACCGATCAACAGCTGCGGCCATGGCGCAACCTGCGAGGCGCGGCTCCCGAGCACGGCCGGCCGCCGCGCAACCTTCGACACAGGCCCCCGGAGCACGTCGCGCCGCGGCGCAACCTGTGACGCACACGTCGCGAGCAGGTCCCGCTTCGGCCTCGCGAGGCGGCCTCCGACAGCCCCCTGTCGTGTGCCTTCTTAAGGAAATGTCTACGTCCGTAGACGTTTCCTTAAGAGGCCCTGCACAGGCCCCGATCCTCCCGCCTCCTGGCCCGGGTCATCACCGCTCCGCTGCCGGCCGCACCAGCATAGCCCCAGCGAAGGCGGTGAGGAGGCGCGCCGGCCAGCGCCCCTCCCACCACCGCACGGCTCGACCTCACGCGCTTTAAGGTAATGTCTACGTCCGTAGACGTTTCCCTAAGAGGCCCTGCACAGGCCCCGATTCGCCCGCCTCCTGGCCCGGGTCATCACCGCTCCGCTGCCGGCCGCACCCGCATCGCCCCAGCGAAGGCAGTGGGGCGGGGCTCCGGCCAGCGCCCATCCCGACACCGCACGCCTCGACCTCAAGCGCTTTAAGGAAATGTCTACGTCCGTAGACGTTTCCTTAAAGGAGTGTGCTCGGGCCACCGATCCGGTCTGCCCCTGGGCCCGGTCATCGCCGCTCGGCCGCCGGCTGCGCCAGTACCGCCTGGGTAAAGGCGGAGGACTCCAGCTCCGGCCGGCGCCCCTCCCAGCGCCTCACGCCTCGACCTAACGCGCTTTAAGGAAATGTCTACGTCCGTAGACGTTCTCCTAAGGAGACTATGCTCGGGCCGCCGATCCGGTCTGCCCCTGGGCCGGATCATGAACAGGCCAGGCGGGACCAGTGAGGCCGGGCTCCGGTCGGCGCCCTTGCCGCCGCCGCGCGCGTCGAGCTCAGGCATTCCAAGGAGCTGTCTACGTCCGTAGACGGTATCTCAGGAGGGCCATGCGGGGTCCGCAAATCCGCTCCGCGGCGGGCCAGGCCAGCACCGAGCCCTTAGAGCCAGCGGGGTCCAGCTCCGGCCGGCGCCCCTCCCAGCGCCGCACGCCTCGACCTCACCCGTCTTAAGGAAATGTCTACGTCCGTAGACGTTTCCTTAAAAGGCCGTGCCCGAGCGGGGGAGCCGCTCGGCCTGGCCGCGCCATCATCGCGCGGGGGAAGCCGCTGGCGCCGACGTCCGGTCCTCGCGCTGCCAGCGATCGGCCCGTCTCAACCTCTAGCGCTCTCACTCGATTCTGGCCGTCAGCAGGCCTTCGGGCTCTTCCGGGAACGGAGAGGCCCATCTTCGGGGCTTCCGTACTTCTCTTGGGTCGCGAAGGCGAGCGCAAAGGTAATCGTTGGACAAGTCGACCCTTTGGACGGGCGGTGAGCGCCTTCGCCGTATCGCATCCCGTCGCGTGTCTTCTTACCATGCACACATGATGTCTTCGCCTAGGTCGCCGTTCGCCCCCAGGGCGACAATGAGTACGGCTGCCTCCAGATCTGCCATTCCGAGCGCGTCAGTGGTCGTCCCCGCCGTGGCGTTCTCGGCTCGCTCGACAACGTGGACGATCTCTTGCGCCAACAGCTCGATGCCCTCATCGCCAGCCTGAGCCGCTTCGCCTCTCCAGACATGAGAGATGCGCCCGGCCCACGGTGACGCCGCGCTGCTGTCGGCCGAGAGCTACGGCAGCATCCTCGCTGTTCGATGTTCGAGCCTTGTGGGAGGCTCCGGGCCTGCCTGGGTTGACCCGGCAATGGAGCAGGGCTTCAGCAGCGAACGGGCTCTGTTCCGCCTGTTGGCCAATCGGCTGGGGGATGCCGGAGAGCAGGCTATCGACGGCTCAATGGCAGGGAGCGGAGGCTCACCGGCCAGAGCCAGGGCACTTCAGCTGCCACGAGGCTTGCGGGCCGTGGACGGTCGAAGGGCAGGGAGCGGAGGCTCACCGGCCAGAGCCAGGGTACGTCAGCAACCACGAGTTCCTGCGGGCCAAGGCCGGGCTCCCGGGCTACCGGGCGTTCCCGCTGTCGTGGACGAGGGGGCGGAGCCGAGCGGGAGCATAATGGTCTACGTCGCCATGAGTCCGGGCGGCCGCGCCGAGAACCTGGAGCTGGGGTACAAGCACAAGAGCGGCTACGCCACAGACTGCACCAGCATGCGTGACCGGATCGCCCTGGCGTAGAACGCGTGTAACTACGGCGGTGAGCGTCCGTGGCCCGTCTGCCCGAGCTCCGGCGCCGCCGTGTGGTCCTCTGTCTCTTAGGGCGGGGGCTGTTCCGTTGCCGCAAGTGCCACGGCTTGGCCTACGTGTCCACGCGGGAGGGGCTCCTGGACCGGACGGGCAGTAAGCTCCGCGAGCTCCGGCGCCGCATGGGCGACCGGGAGTCTTGGCTGGGCGGCGCTACCGACTGGTATCCGGGAGAGAAGCCGACGGGGACGCACTGGCGGACCTCGGATCGCCTCGCGCGGCAGTGGCACTTCCTGAGCGACCGGTGGCACCTCTTGTGGATGCGGGATCTGGCCGACCTCGGGGTGCGCATGGGCCGCCTCGCTGGGGATCGGGGGGAGGCCGACTGGCCGACGAGCTCTGGTACTGTCAGGCAGCCGCGGTGGCCGGCGCGGCGGTACAATCGGAGCTGGAGCAACGCGAGGACGGCGTATAGGTCCTCTCTTGATGAGGCTGGCGGTCGACTTGACGGCCTCCGGCGCACCTGTTACACTGTAGCATGTCGGTCATAGACTGACGAGGGCCGGTTCCCCGTCGTTTCTGCGCAAGAAGGAGAAGACCTGTGGCCCATCACAAGACAGCGCTCTTTCTGGTAGTGGCCTTGGTCGTTCTCGTTGCCGCCGCATTTGCATTCCGGCCACCGCGCGTCGAGGCACAAGGTGCCGGCGCAACATGGCAGCTCTGGGAGGACCAACACAAGAACAATAAGGGCTTCAGGGCCGAAATGCAACCTGGCCCTCACCCCAACCCAGACCCGCAGGGGGAGGTGGTGCACGTGATATCAACACGCGGCAACCAGAGAAATGGCGGGGAGCGGTGGTGGATCGAGGCGGGATTCCGCTATAAGGCGTACGGTACAGGGCACTCACAGCCCTGCAACTGCTGGGCGATCTTCTATTCGACGAATACTATCAGCAAGGACGGCAAGAAACTGCTGGGCAACCCCAACCGCGATGCGTATCTCGCAGACATAGGTCCCGCCGCCCCACGAAGCACTCACACATTTGAGTTTGCGAGTAACGACGCTGGCGGGTTCGAAGTCTGGATCGATGGCATTCTGCGGACGGTACTGCCACTGCCGCCTGATGCGTGGACGGACTTCGCGGGCACCGCACAAACAGAGGTCCATACGTATATGGAGACGGTCGACGCTGATTTCGAGAACGAGGTGTTCTTCCACAGCCCATTCCGTCAGAACTACGAATCGCTTATAGGCCCGTTCGTGAACGGCTGTAGCTACAGCCGCATGCCTCGCGTGCCAGGCGTGAGACGAACCGTATTCAGCCGTGACCACTATCACGATGGGCCGTCGCAGAGTCCAAGCTGCAACTAACCTGCCCAGCCTTGTAAAAGAAGCCAGGAGGGAAGAGCTATGAGACACTACAAAGCGGCTGTGATCGTGGTAGTTCTCATCTCGGCTGTTGCGCTAGTGCTACAAAGTGCGCCCACGATTTCCAGCCGTCCCGTTACCCAGGTCGTGACCCCCACTGCGACACCGGTTCTAGGGGGTGTCGGTTACTACTTCTCCTTGCCGGGCGGTTGTCCGGGGGCGCCGTTGTCGAGCGTGCCGCCGGGAACGTCTGAGCTCCAGGTGAATGTAGTATGGGGTGATCTACCTACCGACAAGGTACGTTTGCGTCTGGATGGCCGGGAGGAGCGCTCTGCGATGCCGCTGTTGGGGAAAGAACTCCTCTTTGAGCGGGTCGGCGGCGAGTCTTACAGGTGCGCCTCCCTGGGGATCGAGATTAGCCACACGTCGAGCGGGTTCGCCTACTACAGCCACATGGTGCAAGCGGTGGATGATCAGGGCGGTGTGGTCGTAGTGACGCCCAATCCGGCCGATATGCGCACGTGGTCCTTCGAGGCGATTGAGACCGTTGAGCCCATCGCAACTCCAATGGCCAATGAATACGGCGAGTTTGCGATTCAAGTGACGGCTGTTCCTCGAATATACACGCGACCGGATGACAATCTAAGTGCCGGCCCAGTCAGTCAGTTCTCTTCGACTGACACGGTTTACCTTATCCAACCGGTGCCGTGTCCTGCATACAACCGCGTCTTTCGCGTGACTGGACCGAGTTTCACATGGCAGGATGGCGGAATATGCAGGAGCTACACACCGGTTGTCTGTGAGGTGGGCTCGACACTGCCGCCCGGGGATTACATAGCTGAGGCGATCGACGAGGCTCTCAGCACAACCGTCGCGGTCTGGCAGTTCAGTGTGACGCCATAGCCGGACGCTGTGCGCGTGTCAACCTACCTCGCCGGATAGAGGCCGTCTCGTGGCGTTTCAGGCGGTCGCGTGATGGTGACTGGAGTTCAGCCGGGTTGGGGCCAGGCGATCTCGGGCTAGTCTAGTCGCCTGGGCGGTCATCAGGCGCGCGAGTGCGTCTTCTGTTGTCTCCGCAGCCACAGGTGGCCGGCCGCACACTCGGAGCCAACGGACGGCTTGACGGCACGACGCATCGCTTCGAGCGTTTTCAGGTCTCCCTGGTTGACCCAGCGGTCGGCGGGGGCCACCGCCCACACTGCAGGGCCCGCGTCGCTCTGGACTCTCCTCGCACGGGCCGCGTTCAGATCGCCTCTGGTAGGATGGCCATCACTGCAACGCTCCGCCATGACCGGGTGTGAGCGGCCCAAGAACGCCCACAGCGGCCCCCTATCGCCCCGACGGGCGTTCCTTGTGGTTCCTTGGGCCAGGGGTGCGCGTGCCGGGCCCTGACGGTACTCTCCGCACCCCTGGGGCATTCTGGACCGTACCGATCCGACCTCGCGTGGTCTAACGTCGAGACCCGTTGGCACGGACCGTGCCGGTGCAGGCTCCTCCAGAAGAGAGGACTAGCACGAGCCCTCCGTCCTACGGCGTCGGGATCGGCGTGGGTGTCGGTATCACATACATAGCTGGTGTGACGAACACCCGCTGTTCCTCTGTCGGCAGCGCATCAAACTCCACGTCGGCGTCGAGGAAATTCACATGGAACTTGAGTTCGTGCAGCCGAGGCTCTCAGATCATCGGGGTTAGGTTGGACGTCACGCCGTCAGTCATAGTCGCGGTGTCAATAAACACATAGCTCTCGCCACCCGCAGCAAGAGTGAAGATAACCGAATCCCCCAAGCAATCACCCCAAGAGCCTTGTGTGTGGCAGTGTAGTCATCCGAGGCGTATACCTCGAACGTGCCATCGAGATAGGTGTCGTTCGTCAGCGGCACCGTGTGTAACTCCCGGCGGCAAGAGGGCTGGACCTTGTAGGGCCATATGAGCCCCGGGGAAGGACGAACAGCTCTAGGGCTACGACCGCTGCAAGAAGCCCGATGGCTGCATACGCGATGGCCGCACGCGGTGTCGTCGAGCGCATTCTGCCTCCTCCAGTCGGTGGGCCGGTTCAGGGTCCGTTGCCCAAATACTGATACGTGTTGCACAGGCCGTCGTCATACACGTTGCACAACGTGTCCAGGTGAATGAAGAACACACCCCTGTGCCCAAGTCCGGATAGGCGACCGCACAACGAGCTCGCGGCCTGGCTCCGCACGCGGGTGGGGTTGGCTGATCGCTAGCCCTGCGTCGAGCCAGCCTCGTGGCCAGGCCCGCACGGCCGCGGGCCCGACGTCCCCCGCATCCCCAGGACACTGGCTGCGTACGCCAGGCACCCACGGCCGTGGGCCCGACACCCAGCTACCCACGTCAGGTCCGGACAGATGGGCCAGGTCCGCACGGCCGCGGGCCCGACAGGACGTGCTCAGCCCCAGCGTCGTACCTGGTCGCCTGGCCCGCACAGGGGCGTAATCGGCCCCGTGGCGATGAGACTTGCCCCGCCTGCTACGGCCAGGCCGGAGCCTGGCGCGGTTGGTCGCTATTCGACTTGGGCGCTGAGGTCGCCAGCGGCCCGGAGGACCAGGGGGTCAGGATTGGCTGCGGCTCCAGAACCTGGACCCACGGGATCTCGAAGGTCTTCGCGCCAGTGCGCCCCTTGTTGTCCCAGAAGTTCAGCTCGGCGCCGACGCTGGTAGGCCAGTAGCCAGGCTCAAGCGGCTCCACCCAGAAGGTGTAGGTGACGCCCGTGCTGGCCACGAAGTTCGTGTCCCACTCGAGTATGTCCTTATTGGCTGAGATGGTCTTGGGCTGTGGCTCGGCACTGCCGTCTATGTAGCGCATGTTGTTCGGCAGGGTATCCTTCACCACAAGACGCTTCACGAAAATGTTCTGAATCTCCTTGCGGATGCGCTCGAAAACCGCCAGCAAGCGTGAGGCTTCCTCCACCTCGAAGTAGTAGCGGGCCGAGCTGGCTGCCTTGCGCATGCACGCGGCGTCGCAGTCTTCGCCCACGCAGACCGTTATTAGCAGCACCCCTTGCCTCTTGATACTACCCGCAGCTAGCAGCATGGGATTGCAGCCGGCATCGTTCTGGCCGTCGGAGAAGAGGACCATGACCTCGTTGATCTGCGAGTACCGTGGCGCCTCGCGGCGGGCCCGGACGAGATTCCTGAAGCCCTCCTGGATCCCAAGGTCAATGGCCGTCCCGCCGCCGACCCTAGCCTGGATCCTGGTGATGGCGGACACGAGCCGCGCTTCCCGGTTCGTAAGCCGGCCCCGCGTCTCGGCCAGGCTATCGAAAGCGACCACCCCGACCCGGGTAGCCGGGTAGTCGGGCAATCTGAGCCCGCGAACCAGCTCACACGCAGCCGCCTTCATGCCACGGATCTTGCCGCCCTTCATGGAATTGGACCGATCGAGCACCAGCACGATGTGCAAGGGATAGCGTTCGCCGTAGCATACTGCCTTGACGTTCATCACGACCTCGGTGCGCTCGCCCCTAAGCAAGAGTCGTGGCTGGGCCCACATGGCCGTGTCCGCCACGCAAGTGCTCTGGTCAGGCCTGAGAGTCGGTGTTCGGGTCGGGCCGGCGGGGCCGGCGGCCGCCGGGTGACTGGTGGACAGTGCCGCGAGCATAACGAGCGCGCTGGTAAGGAAGACGATTCGGCCCATCTCACAACCCCTTCGCGTGGCTCGTTCGGATAGCAGTATCTCCACCAGGCTTAACACGCCGCCGGTCGCATCTGGACAGTTCGTCAGGCCGGCTTGCCGAAATCGGTCGCCTACCGGAAGGACACAACCAACATGCCATCTTTGTAGGCCCTCGCTGCAATTCTGTTGCCCGGACACGCCCGGACGATAGTTGCGTGGCCGCTCGGCCCGACATCTGGCGCGGGTGTTGCCGGGACACGCCCGGACGAAAGGGATTCAGAGTCGCTTGAGGCCGGGCCGGCACACTGCTCAGCGGAGAAGGCTCTTGTGGCGAGGGCATCGCGTCTCTCCGGGGCAGCGAAGACCAAGGTGGCGGTCGGTCTGGTGTGTATGACAGCCCTGGGCGTGTGCTGCAATGCCGTGCCTGGCTTGCAGGAACGTTGCGATCAGACTAGATGGCACGTCCACTACAACCTGAGCAAGGAGGCCCCCCTATTTGCAGCTGACGGGCACGGCGGCGGGCGGTGCGTGCAGACACCGTGCTGGCATCTTCGGACAGAGCGGTCAGCCTAAGGCCGGACGAGTTGCTGGCCCTGTCAGCCAGACTGAGTATCCGGAGGCTGCAGGTTTTGGCCCTCGTCGCTGGCCGCTCAACCGTACATGTCGGCTGCGTCCCGCATGAGCAAAGACACGAGCCTGCCCCGCACCGAGCGCCAGGCGAGCCAGGTCAGGTAGCCGAGGGCAAGCAGAAAGACCAATAGCGCGGCCCAGTCGGCGCTGGAGAGCACCTCATAGAAGCGGTAGGTCTGACCGCCGCCGAAGACCGATGTTCGCTCGCTCAGGAGGACCCTGGCCAGCGAGAACAATAGCCAGGCAATACCGACAAACACGACGTAACCAAAGAGCGGCACAAGCCACAACGTGGCCAGCGCAAATGCCACGGTGACGATGGGGGCGAGCAAGTCCAGGTCGTACTCCTGGCAGATGGCGAGGATGGCAAAGGTGGCAGCCAGGATGAGCGCCGAGTGCGCCACGTAAGGGCGAAGGGGCCACCCTTTGGTCACGCGGGTGGCGGTGCCGTGGGCGGCCATGTAATCACTCACCGTGGCTGCCACGTCGTCGTAGTTCCCCGGGGTGCAGTACACGTCCAAGAGAGTTCGCCAGGCATTGCGGAAGCTCAGCACATGGCCCCTTGGGTCGGCTGCCAGGCGAAACGCACCGTCCCACTCGATGCTCTCCGACTCGCGACTCATCGCCAGCAGCCCCGATCCGGCAGTGGCCGGGCTGCGCCCCACAGCTCCGGCCAGCACGGCCAGTCGGCTGCCCACGGTGGCTGTTCGGTCGACGGTCTCCTGGGTGATGCCACGCTGGCTCACTGTGTAGCGCACCCGGATGCGGTTGCGGAACACCAGGGCCATGACCAGGAGCATGGCGGCCAACAAGCCCAGCCCAACGAGGCCGAAGATCTTCGCCATCGTCGCTACTGCGCGCCAATCACCTTGACTGCCGAAAACGACAGCCAGAAACACGAAGGGGACAAGTGCCGCCAGCGCCGCCACGACGGCCACGGTTCGCACGAGACGACCGTTCGTGACCAGTGGGATCTCGATCTCCCAGGTGAGATCCTGGCCTCGCTCCTGCCTTTCGCTGGCTCCCGGAGAGCTGCTCAATTGCTACCTCCTGTTGCTCCTTGGCTAATCTCCGCCGGAATGTATCCGGCTTGCGTTCAAGCTCGCGGTGTCAGCCCGACATGGCATGAGGCAAAGTCGGATCGTGTCCTCAGGTGTCGCCCCTCGACTTCCGAAGGCTCTTGCTGTTGGCCCGGTTTGTGGCGGCCGTGCCTTCGGTGCGACTCATGTCCCGATCTTGTTCGGGACTCTGCGCCTGATGGTGGAACTGGCCTGCCTTCTAGCCGGCGGCCGGTGTATCATAGCGCAGATCGCCCGTGCTGGCCGGCACGCTGGCGGCCGGTGTATCATAGCGCAGATCGCCCGTGCTGCCCGGCACGCCGGCGGCGACTGACCTCGAAGGCGGCTCTTCGCCTGAGGGCTCCCGGTACTGGCACCGACTCCGCTTTTCTGGTCGAGTCCCTACACGGGTCTCTGGAGCACGGTCGGCCGCGCATCTTTCGGCATGAGCATCAGGCGGGTCCGCGCGGCTTGAGGGTGCATGCCCCAGCCTGCAGCTGGCTCCGCTCGTGGCTCTCATCCCCTTGAGGCGCCGTCCAGTTGGTGACGGCCCGGCCACCTGGCGAATCGCCTTTGGAAGGGCCAACTGACCAATTGCCCCACTTTCTTTTGCCCGGGTCTCATCCACGGGGTGATGGCGTGCCGGCGGTCCGGGCAAACCGCCATTTTGGCCTCACCAGTTCGTAGCACATGTCGCCTACCGCCTTGACCCGAGGTCCACTGCGGGCGCAGGCTTAGCTCTACCGTGCCCGGCCGTTGGTCGGCCAGGCGCCTCAGGCTGACCCCTAAAGTTGTTGCTTGGCGCATCAAGGAGGGTTGGAGATGCGGATCAGGCTGTGTTGTCTACTTGCTCTGTGCGCCTCGGCTCTCTCTTTGGCTGCCGCTGGCGGTGCAGCGCAGCGGGTTTCGGCCAGCTGGGCAATGCAGCAACATCGAGTAAGCGACAGCCGAGCCTTGTATCTACCGGTCCTGCTTAAGAAGCAGCGGCTGCCGGTTTCAGTTATCCCAGCGACGACCAGGGTGGTCGACGATGAAACTGCCGCGCAACTGGTCGATATCTCATCCGACGGCTCGGTGTTCACATTCGAGCGCCTCACGCCGCTCCTGGCATCCGTCTCAGCCGGGGAGATCATCGTTGGCGGCCCTCACGCCCTGGCTCCTTACGGCTTGCTGCGCCGCGTAAGCGCCGTGGAACGCACATCCTCGCGCGTGGTCCTGCGGACTGTTGCCGCGACTCTGGAGGAGGCGATCCAGGGAGGGACTGTCCTGGTCACAAGGCGACTTACGGCCGCCGACATCGAGGGCGTCGCCTCGCCAATGGCCACCGGTCTTGCCCGCCCGACAGATGCGGTGACGACCACAGCGCTGGTCTTCGAGATCGATTCCCTCGTGCTCTACGATCAGGACAGCGACCACGGAACGTTGGAGGACCAGGTCGTTGCCAACGGCAGGCTTGAGCTAATGCCCGAAATAGGTTTTCGGTTCGACTTGCACGACTCGCAGCTCAGCGAATTGGAGGTCCTGCTTGAGCTTCAAGAAGACATGCGGCTCGATATCAGGGCTGGGGTCAACCTTGAGGATGCCGAACTCAACCAGGAAATCGCCCGGCTTGACCTGGGCACAGGCGTGGCCTTCGTCGGTCCGGTGCCGGTGGTGTACTCCATCGAGCTCCCGGTTCAGCTGCGGGTAGAGGGGTCACTTTCGGAGGGAGTGCGAGCTCAGGTCGCCCAGCGGGCCACCGTGACAGCCGGTCTGCGCTATGCCGAAGGACATTGGTCGCCCGTCTCCAGCCTCACCGCTAGCTTCCGCCACGAACCTCCCCAGGCACGGGCCACAGCCTCCGTCAGGGGCTACCTCGAGGCATGGCTCGATGTGGGGCTCTATGGTTCCAGTGAAGCGTTCGCCAGGGTGGCGCCCTATCTGGAGCTTGCAGCCAGTCCCGGACAGGTGCCCTGGTGGCAGCTCTATGGCGGGACTCAGGCCCAGGTCGGGTCGAAGATGGCGGTCCTGGCCCGCTCGCCTGGCGAGCACAGTGAGACGGTCATCAGCGACAGGACCTTGCTGGCACAGGCAACCGACGAAGGGCCTTCGCCGGCCCCGACGGCTACCCCGGACGGTCGGCGGCGAGGAGCCTGGGTAGACGAGGTGAAGGTGGTCGAGGAGCCCGATCTGACTGCCGCCATCGACCGGCTGGCCGCGGGTGACATAGACGTCTATGCGGCTGGTGTATTGTCCCCGGAGGCGGCCGCTCAGATCCGTGCCACAGCGGCCGTGGACTATGACCTGTCCTACGTAACCAGCGACGAACTCACCTTCAATCCAGCGGCCTGCGCCGTACCAGCCAGACTGAACCCATTCGCCAACCCGCGGATTCGCGAGGCCATGAACTATCTCGTGGACAGGGAGTACCTGGTGAGGGAGATTCTTGGGGGCCTTGGCGTCCCGCGCTGGGTACCGGTACGCGTGGCCTCGGCCGACCACGCCCGCATGGCGGCAGAGATCCGCGCCATCGAGCTGGAGTATGGATACAATCCGGACCTCGCGCGGCGGATCGTGTCCGAGGAGATGGCCAGGCTCGGAGCCACTCTCGAGGGCGGAAGGTGGCACTACTACGGATTACCGGTGATACTAACAGGCCTCATCCGTGTTGAAGACGAACGCCGTGATATTGGGGAGTACTTCGCTCGTCAGCTGGAGTCTATTGGCTTTTCGGTAGCCCGCGAGTTCAAGCCGCTGGGGGAAGGGGCGCATGTTTGGCAGCAAAGCGATCCGCGCGACTGTATCTGGCATTTCTACACCGGCGGTTGGATACACCAGAAATACAACCGCGATCATGCCGGCGATTTCAGCTTCTTCTACACACCGGACGGCCTGCCGCGGCCGCTCTGGCAAGCCTATAGACCAACCGAGGCCTTCGCGGATGTCGCCCGCCGACTACGCGAGCGAGACTTTCGGACTCTGTCGCAGCGGCGGGCCCTCTTTGCCCAGGCGCTTCGACTTGCCATGCAGGACTCGGTCCGCATCTGGCTGCTTGACCGCTCCTCGATTAGCCCGCGCCGGAGCGAGATCCAGCTGGCCTCACCTTTCGCCGGCTGTTGTTTCGAGACTCGGGTCTGGCCAAACACGCTCAGGCGCGGTTCGGAGGAGGGTGGCAGAGTTACCTGGGCGGTGCCCCAAGTGCTCGTCGCCCCGTGGAACCCCATCGAGGTCGGCCCGACTGACCTGCGTCTCGTCCTGGCCACCTCCCAGGCAGCAGTGGTCGAAGACCCGACCACCGGTCTGAATCTGCCATACCGGATCGCAACGGCGCACATTACGGTGAAAGATGGACTGCCGGTAGCCAGAACACTCCACTGGCCGGTCGTCCACCGAGCGCCAGAGATCGTCGTGCCCGAAGACGCCTGGGTTGACTGGAACTCCGCCTCCCAGTCCTTCGTGACCGCCGCCCAAACAGGGCAACAGCGCACCGCCCTGATCAAGACCGTGGTCACCTATCCGTCGGATCTGTTTCGAACTGTCAAGTGGCACGACGGAAGCCACCTGAGCATCGGCGACATGCTGCTGCCGCTAATCGTTATGTTCGACCGGAGCAAGGAGGAGAGCCCCATATACGATGACTCGGCCGCGATTGCTATGGCGTCTTTTGAAAAGACGTTCAAGGGCATCCGGCTTCGAAGCATCGATCCACTGACGATTGAGTACTATTCCGACAACTGGCTGCTTGACGTTGAAAACACGATCGGCAATATCAACTCGTTGTGGCCGACCTATGGTTCCGGCGACGCGCCCTGGCACACGGTTGCTCTCGGTCTTCTGGCCGAAGCCAGTGGGAAGGGAGCGTTTTCGGTCTCAAAGGCCAATATGCTGGGAGTCGAGCGCCTCAACTATCTGTGGGGACCGACGGTCCCATTGCTGGCAAACCAGCTTGCCGCTGCTTCCGCCAGCGGCCATGTACCCTACGAGCGGGTGATGCGTAACTTCGTGACTGACAGCGAAGTTGCCCAGCGGTACATGAACCTCGAGGCCTGGTACCGTCGCACCGGCCACTTCTGGCTTGGCACCGGTCCGTTCATGCTTGCCGCTGTCTCTGCCGAGCGGAAAGAGCTTGTCCTGGAGCGCTTTGTCAGCTTCCCCGATCCTGCCGGGAGATGGACGTGGCTGGTTGCGCCCCGGGTGCCCACGGTCGCAGTGCTGGGACCGGACACGATCCAGATCGGTCAGCCGGCGCAATTCTCCGTGTTGGTTACCGCCCAAGGCGAGCCCTTGGGGAGAACAGAAATCCAGGAAGTGCGGTGGCTACTGATCGGTCCGGACGAAAAGGTGGTGCGTTTGGGTAGCGCCCGGTCGGACCGTGGCGGCGAATGGTGCGTTGACCTGCCAGGGTCGGTCACCGAACGGCTGGCCGCCGGCCAGGGCCGCCTTGAGGCCATCGCCGCTACCAAGACGCACCTGGTGACCCCGGGCGGCCAGAAGGAATTCCTGGTCGTGCCATAGGCGGGCCATGCGTTGAGGAGTCTGGGCGGACAAGCCTTGCGTTCATGCGCACGACACTCGTGAGCTGTGGGTGCCCGCTGACCGGGCTGGGGAAGCAGATGCCCCTGGTCCCAAGGGCTCATGAGGTAACGCACGGCGGTCACCAGACCGCTGCTGCTACAAAGCTCTGTGGCACGAGAAAGGGAGACCTCTGCCACCCAAGAAACAATTGACCGTCACCTGCCGTACTGGACTGTGGTTCAAAGGCTACGATCGTGGGGCGATTCAGTGGCGCAGGTGAACCTCCGGCCGTACCTTCATGCGGCGTTCGCTCGTTTAAGTGGAGCTAACCCGCGGCCGGTTGACTGACCGGCGAACGTCTGCTGTTCCTGGTGACCCCGCGCGTCGGGGTCGCCGCGGGCATGCAGCCTGGGCCAGATGGTCTGGCTGGGGTGTTGATTTGCACCGAAAACGGTACTGATCGGGAGGTGCCCGCATGGCGAAGGCCATGAATCAGCCAGCAAGGGCGCGATCGGTCCTGGCGGCAATGCTCATCGCCTCGCTGGCAGCCGCGACCGCCGGTTCTCCGGGGGTTCAGGCTGCCCAGGGCCAGTGGCAACAGCTCGTTCAGCGACCGTCGGCTCGTTTTGGGGCCGCGCTTGCGGCGGCCGGCGGGGACCAGGCGGTGCTCTTCGGGGGCCTGGTGCAGAACGACGAGTTGGTGTTTCTGAGCGACACCTGGATCTATGACCTCGGCCAGGGCACCTGGCGGGAGGACAAGTCCGGCGCGGCGCCGTCGGCCCGGGCCGGTCACGCCATGGCTTTCGTCAGCAGCGGCAAAGTGCTGCTCTTCGGCGGCTGGTCGGGAGGCCAGCCACTTGACGACACCTGGGTGTACGACCTCAGCACCGGCAACTGGACCCTGCAGTCGCCAGAAGGGAGCCCCCCGAGGCGGCTGCTCCACGCCATGGTCTACATTGGCGAGGATCAGGTGCTGCTCTTCGGGGGCCTCAATGAGCCTCCGACTGGCGAGGACGGTGACGATCTGGCCCGGGGCGACATGTGGCTGTACGACCTGAGCGCGGACGAGTGGTCCGATCTGTCGGAGAACGTGCCCGCCGAGCTTGAGCCGCGCGGGGGCCACGGCATGGCCCTTCTTGACGGGGATTCGGTGCTGCTCTTTGGTGGTGTGGGCAACGAGTACCTACTGCTGGCCGACACGTGGCTCTACGACGTCAGTGCCCAATCCTGGACCGAGGACACATCGGGCCAGGCGCCGCCCCCGCGGGCAGGCCATGCCATGGCGGCGCTGGGCGCCGGGCAGGCACTGCTTTTCGGCGGCCGCGGGGAGAACGACACCACTCTGGCCGACACGTGGCGCTACGCCTCGGGTGACTGGACCCAGCTGGACACCGGGCACGACCCGGCGGCTCGCTGGATCCCGGCGGCCGCCGCCGTGGGCGAAGGAACCGTGTTGATGTTCGGTGGGCAGGGCGAGAAGCCGGGGCCGGAGGAAGACGAGCCGGCTCTCGGCGACGCCTGGCTTTTCGATCGGCTTGACGCCGACTGGAGTGACGAGGCGCTGCGTCTGTGGCCCTCGCCGCGCGCCAGTCCGGCCATGGTGTACGCCGGCAGCTCGCGAGTGCTGCTCTTCGGTGGCAAAGACCGGGCCGATCGGGTGCTGGGCGATACCTGGCTCTTCAACACCACCAGCAATCGCTGGATGCCGCAGACGCCCGACCCGAGCCCGCTCGCCCGCTATTCCAATGCCATGGCTCCCATCGGCGATGGCAAGGTGCTGCTGTTCGGCGGGGCGTACGAGGAGGGCGAGAACGGGAATCTCGTCGCGCTGGGCGATACCTGGCTGTACGACCTCGCCACGCGAACGTGGACCAACATGGCGCCAGCGGGAGACACGCCCGCGGCGCGCTACCTCCACGCCATGGCCTACCTGGGCGGTGATCAGGTCCTGCTCTTCGGCGGCTCGGACGACGAGAGTGTCGAGACCGGCAGCTACCTTGGTGACACGTGGCGCTACGACTTGAGCGAGAACACCTGGACCGAGGTATTTCCCGGTTCGTCGCCAGGCGTGCGCTGCGGCCACGCCATGGCCCCTCTGCCTGACGGCCAGGTACTCCTCTTTGGCGGCATGGAAGCCTGGCAAGAGATGCTACAAGACACCTGGCTCTACGAGGATGGCGATTGGACGGTATTGACGCCTGACGCGAGCCCCGCGCCTCGCGGCGCCGCCGGCCTGGTGGCCATCGAACCGGGTCAGCTGTTGCTGTTTGGCGGCATTGGCGGCGAGGCTGGCGGCTGGAACAGTCTTGGTGACAGCTGGCTCTTCACCGCTGACGGGGATGGTGACTGGGAGGAGCTCAATCCATCGCCCAGCCCGCCGCCCCGCTTCGTGCCAGCGATGGCCGATCTCGGCGGGAACGGCGCGCTGCTATTCGGGGGCAGTAGCGAGGACGAGGAGCCGGGCGACCGCCAGCTGGGCGATCTGTGGCGCTATGACGCGACGGCCGGTGGATGGAGCGGCGTTCGGCAGGGCAACAGCCCCAAGGCGCGGGCAGGCCACGGCATGGCCTATCTCACGGGCGAGCAGGTGCTGCTCTTCGGCGGCGTGTTCGGCGAGGCCTTCGATCCCGACGAAGAGCCGCGCGAGGTTTTCGACGACACCTGGCTCTATGATCGGGCGGCGAACACCTGGACCCAGCTCTTCGCGGCGGTGGCACCGCGGGAGCGCTTCTTCTCGGCGATGGCCCACGCGGGGGGTGGGCGGGCACTCCTGTTCGGCGGTTTCAACTGGCGAATGGATACCATGGGTGACACGTGGCTGTTCGATCTGGGTGCCGGCACGTGGGCCAGGCTCACCCCCGACCCGAGCCCTCCAGCGCGCGCGGCTCACGCGCTTGCGTATCTCGGGGATGAACGGGTCCTGTTGTTCGGTGGCTGGTCTCAGGAAGAGGGCGGACATCTGCTCGCCGACACCTGGGTGTACGACGCCGAAGATGGCACGTGGGAGTCCATGACGCCTGCGACGAGCCCGCCAGCACGATCTTTCCACGCCATGGCCTATATCGGCACGGGCAAGGTACTGCTGTTCGGTGGACAGGGCGAGTCCGGCTATCTGGCCGACACCTGGATCTACGATCTTGAGGAGGACACCTGGACACAGGATGCCACGGGACCGAGTCCGACGGCGCGGATCATGCATGCCATGACCTATCTCGGGGGTGATCGGGTCCTGCTAGTGGCCGGGCAGGCCCCGGATGAGTCACCCCTGGGCGATGTCTGGGTCTACGACCTGAGCACCGGTGCCTGGGAACAGGTGTCCAGCAGCCCGGCACCCCAGGCGCGCGTAGCCCCGGCCATGGCCGACATCGGCTCCTGGCGGGTAAATGGGCTCCTCTTCGGGGGCGCGGGCCCCGAGCTGGACTCATGGCCCGACGATACCTGGCAGTATGGCCCGCTGGGCAACGATGCTGTCCAGCTGGCCGGTTTCACGGCCCGGCGCCAGGCGCGGACCGTGATACTGGAGTGGCAGACGATCAGCGAGATCAACCACGCCGGGTTCCGATTGCTGCGCGAGGAGCCGTCCGGCCGGCTGGTCAACCTGACGCCGCAGCTGATTGCGCCGGCGGCTGCCGGGGGCGAGCTGGATGGAGCGTGCTACGCGTTCGTTGACCGCGCAGCGCCGGCCGCGGCAACCCGCTACTGGCTGGAGGACGTTGATAGGCGGGGCAGGGTGTCAAGGCATGGCCCCGCACTGGCGCCGGCGTTCGGAGGCCTCCGGCCAACGCTGCCGGTGCTGCCGGCCGGTCAAGGGGCCGGCGGATTCGAAGGTCAAGCACCGAGGCTGGGGCTGTCCCCGGCCCACCAGGCAGGCAGAGAGTGAGCAGGGTGAGCGCGGAGCAAGAGCTACAGAGGGCGCGACCAGCCACCGGTCTTGGCGAAGGGCCACAGTCTCTGGCGCGGCAATCGCCTGGGCGGCGCAACTACAGCCCGCCGCGCCTGACCCTGCTGGCCAGCGCCACCGATCTGCTGGAGGCCCTGGGCCCGGCGCAGGCCAACTACCGCGGGCCGTAGTCGCCCGATGGCCGCACTGGCTGCCGGCCGGCTGTCGCCGCCGGCGGTCGGAGTCCGTTGGTCTGGCGGCTGGCTGTCGGCGCCCGCGGTCCAGGTCTGTTTGTCTGGCGGCCGGCCCTCCGGACGCCCGCGGTCCAGGTCTGTTTGTCCGGCGGCCGGCCCTCCGGACGCCCGCGGTCCAGGTCGGTTTTTCTGGCAGCCGGCCCTCCGGACGCCCGCGGTCCAGGTCTGTTTGTCTGGCGGCCCGCCTTCCAGCCGCCCGGCCTAAGGGGGCCTATGGCTTCCTGGCGGCCTGCCTTCCGGACGCCCGGGCTAAGGGGGGCCTATCCCTTCCTGGCCGCTGGCCGCAAGCGGCAGGTAGGCCCTGGCCTTTGGCTGTGGAGCGGTGGGCGTTGGCGTGGCGCGCGGCGGGACAGCCGACACCACCAGAGCCGGATCGCCGAGCAGCACGTATTGCCGGATCACATCGGCATAACCCCGTCCCCGAGCAAACGCCTCGGCGCTGGCGGCGGCCACCAATGCACCCACTGGACTGGCCCGACCATCATACAGGCCCCGATAGAACGGCACCAGCAAGGCCTCCTCGTCCGAGATGGCGGCGAAACCGCTGGCAGCCCAGGCCACCACGCCGCCGCCGTGTGGATTGAGGAGCCACTGCTCGGTCATGGAAACCGGTTTCAGGGGGTGGTCAATCCAGCCGGTCATGCAGGACCCGGTGGTGAATATGGGCATGCGCTCAGCGTTTAGGAGGGCGGCAATGTCGCTGTTCTGAAAGATGTAACCTCCCCCCGGCCAGGGACTCCACAGGCTGACGTTGCCGTGGCCGCTGAAGTTCAGGGCTACGACGCCTTGCTCGACAGCGGCGCGGATATCGACGGGCAGCGAACGGTCGCGCGGATAGCGGGCGGCGTAGAAGCGAAGGACTTGATGTTCCGTCGGCACCAGGGCCGCCAGGCGTTCCGAGGCCGCCTCGAACGCCGGGGCGCCATCATCGTCGGCCACGAGCAGTAGCCTGCGCCGCCACTCCTGGTCGAAGCCCTGGCGCTCGTAGGCCAGGGTTTTGCTGACCATGGTGGTCACGTCGGCGGCCCGGGAGGCCGACAGACGACCGATCAGCACATCCGGCAAGACGTCGCCGTCGTGTAAGGCGGCGAACCACAGGTCGCTGGTGTACATGGTCAGCTGCGGGTCGGACGGCGCGTCCAGCTGGACGGATGGCACGAAGTTTGCAGGCCCGGCGCGCATGCCGCCACGGTAGTCCAGATTGGATTCGCCAACCAGGAGCACGTAAGTGGGTGGCGGCGGCTGCCAGTGGTGAAAGGCATGTTGCAGGAACGAGCGGATGGCGCGGGGGTCAAAAACACCTGCCGAGAACTCGTCATAGATGTCGTCCACCAGCACCGTCTGGACGCGCAGTCCCTGTCCAGCGCGGTGCTCAGCCAGCGGCGCCACGGCGGCTGCCAGGTCGGGATGGGCGATCACGATGTAGTCGGCGCCGTTGCTCGACGACCTTAGCGTAGAGGGCCGGTTGGGCAGTATGCGGGCCGGGGGGAGCGCCCCGTTTGGTGCGAAAGCCATATAGCTTGTGGCGTCGGTTGCCGTGTCGGTGAAGCGGGCCCCGTAGGTACCTGCTGCCGACTCCGGCACCTCGATCCCGGTGAGCCTCACCGGAGCGGCAGGGTCAGTCACGTCAAGGACGGTGATCTGGGGGCTGCGGAAGCCGTGGAGGCTGAAGGTGAAACGGCCGGCGCGGGGCGCCCGGAACTCGATCCGGTCGGTCGTCGCCCGGTAGCCGGCCGGGTATCGCAGTTCGATCCAGTTGAGGAACACAGCGTCCACAGCGGCGCCGGTGTCGCCCAATGACTGCAGCCCGAACTGGTTGGTGCCGTCTACGAGCAGTCCGGGAGGCAGCACGGTCCGAAAGAGATGGACGCCCAGCCCATCGGCGAAGGTCTCGAGCACCATCCGGCCGTTCCACCAGAGGCGGGTGTGATGGTCAGGTGACACCGCGGGGTCATCGGTGTAACCCTGCAAGGCGAGGAGCAGCGTTGCCGGCCGAGGCTCAGCGGCCACGTTGTCCACGTTGAGCGTGTGGGTGACCCACGCCGGGGCAGTCAGCTCGTTGCCCCACATCCAGCGATCGCTACCCTGGTCGGGCGTAAGGGACCAGATGATGCGGCTGTCCTCCTCGAAATGCAGCGTTTTGGCAAACGACGTGGCTTCGGCCGATCCGTCTGGGTGAGCAGGCCGCTCTTCCGGCCGTCTGGCTGTACCAGCCTGGCTCAGCCAGTAAACGTTGTCCCTGGTGTAACGGCCGCTCATCACCTGAGCGTAGAATACGAGGCGGTCAGACGGGTCGAAGTGCCCGTCGCCGCCGTCCTCGACAATGAAAGCCTGAGCCTGGCCGGCCATGGTCAGCGTGAGACGGCTGGTGTTCAGGCCGGCCAGCTCCCAGCCGGCGGCTGCCAGTTGTTCGCCGCTTATCGCCACCGGCCCGTCGCGGTTGACCGCGACTTTCAGGGCGTCCGGGTCGGCAGCGGGGTCGGCTGGTGAACCAACTGGCGGAGCGCTTGTCGCGTCCTGCCTATCTGGGCGGGCCTGACCGCTCGCTACCCTGAGCGGCAGATAAGCGTTGTTGAGCAATAGCGGCGTCAAAAGGCTAAAGGGATAGTCGAACTGTGGCGACCGCCCAACCGTCTCCGGCGCCACATAGCGGACTCGGGCCCGGATCAGAGTCCGGACCTGAAGCGTGTCCTGGCTCAGCCAGGCCAGCGGCCGCACCACCAGGCGGGCAATGGGTTGGTGCCTCAACCTGCCAGCCGGCTCGAGTGCCACTACCGGCGCCGACGCCGAAGGCAGGCCGGCCTCCGCTCGCGGCAGGGGCGCTGGCAGCGTCTGGCGGCTGGCCTCCGCTCGCGGCAGGGGCGCTGGCAGCGTCTGGCGGCCGGCCTCCGCTCGCGGCAGGGGCGCTGGCAGCGTCTGGCGGCTGGCCGCGACCAGGTCAGCAGCCGGTGTGAGTCTGTCCGGCTCCGCCCCTTGACGAGCCCCAGGCTCCCAGCACCGGCCACCCACGGCGTGGCGCTGGGAGCGCACTTCCATGAGCTGCACCTCTGCGCCGCCCTCGGGCAGGCCAACGAGCCAGCCGTAAGCAGTGTCTTCAGGGGCTGATTGAGCCTGGCCCGAAACGGGCGGCAGCCGTGGCGCCAGGCAGCCGTCCGCGGCGGCAGGCCAGCTGGTGACGAGCGCTGCCGGCTCTGGTAGGACCAGCTCAAAGCTGAAGCCATCTGGTCCCGGATCATGGATGGCCAGGCGGGCCGAGTTGGCCGAGCCTGGCGCCGCCGACCGCGCTTGCTCAGCGTTGCCGCAGAGAGCCGGCACTAGAACCAGCCCCAGCCCGAGGATGGCAGCGCAACGACACGGGGTCAGCCACCGAGCTGGACCAGCTCGCGCCAAGGCCTGGCGAGTAGGGGGGTTAGCCCCTCGGGACGTGCCGCAGCCGGCCTGACCGGCTGCCGAGAGCGGCCGCATCGCGGTCAGGATCGCTGCCTTGTGCCCAGCCTGATGTGGTGGGGGCACCGGGCAGCGCGCCAGGGGGCTACGCCTGGCCGGCGGGCCTGGTCGCCGCCTGCTCATGTCGGTGAGTGCCTCCACGTTGCACCGAGCCAGATGTCAACCCCGCCTTCCCCGGTCACGGCATGCTGCCGGTCCCCGGCCACTCCAGGCTCGCCGCCCTAACCCAGGAACAGGCCCAGCGCCAATAGCATCGGCGTGGCCAGGTTCAGGATCACGTTCAGGCCCATTGCCGGGGCCAGGGCCGGCAAGTCGTCGGCGTGCTGGCGCGCCAGCCGATAGGCCCGCCAGGCCAAAACGGCGGTCAGCATGACCAGCAGGCTATGGAGCGGCAGCAGGCCCAACAGGATGCCCGCCACCACGGCGAGATAGGTGAAAAGCAGGAGGAGGCCGTAGATCTGGGCGCTTGCCGGACGGCCGAGGGTGATGGGAAAGTGCAGTCGGCCGACGGTCTTGTCGGCCTCAACGTCCGGAAACTGGTTCAGTAGCAGGAGGTTGCTCACCAGGAAGGTGGGCACCAGCGAAGCCACGAAGGCGGTCCAGGAATACTGCCCGGTCAGGGCGAAATGGGTGCCCATGACCATCAGCACCCCAAAGCCCAGTCCTGGTGCGGCAAGACACAAGATCGGATGGCGGGTCCACCAGACGGTGTAGGTAACAACCAGGACCATGCCGAAAAGTCCGATCGGCAAGAGTAGCCAGCCGCGCTGCCAGAGGAAGTAAACACCAACCAGCGCCGTGACGAGCAAGGCAGCCACCACGATGCCCAGGGTGGCCCGTTCGAGTTCCGGGTGGGCCTGCAGCGTGCCGCTACCGCCGCTGAAGGGGGTCCGTCTGGTACGCGCGTCCAGACCGCTCCTGTAGTCGAAGTACTCGTTAGCGGCGTTCACGGCGATGTGGCTGGCCACGGCGCCGATGAGCACCACCAGCACCTGACCCCAATGTACCTGACCCATCTGCCAGTGTGCCGTCCCCACGCCGACGGCCACGCACGCCGGCCCTAAGAGCAAGAATGGCGGCCGCATGGGTCCGAAGAGCAGCTTCAGCTTCTCCATACGAGAGAACCTCCCCGTGTTCGAGGCGTTTGTTGGCGGCGATTGCCGACGCTGCTCGTAGCCCGGCCAGCCTCGCGGTGCCCCGTCATCTCCGCCCTCACACGAAGCGCCAGGTCGAGCCAGAAGTGGCCATAGGATATCACAGCTGGCGCGCCTGCTCGACGGAGACGCACTGGCCGGCCATAGCACAAGCGGCGCCGGCTGAGGCTTGGGCCACCGAACGCGGACCCCTGCCGTCTCCATCAGACTTCGTCGCCAAGCCGACAGAGGGCACCCGTGACCAGCTTTATGGCGACCGACGACTCCCGGGTCATTGGCCGGCCTGCGTGAGACCGCTATACTGGAGCGAGAATCCAGCGCTGCGGCGTCGGGCGTTTGCCACCAGGCACGCCCGGCCATCGGTCGCTTCCGCGGGCGGCCGAGACCAGAGCCTGCTTCTCCGACCCGGTCGTGACCATCGTATTGCTGCACTACAGCGCGCCGCCCGTTGTCGGGGGCGTCGAAAGCGTTCTGGCCCATCAGGCACGGCTGTTCGCCTGGCATGACCACCCGGTTCGCATTCTGGCTGGTCGAGGCGGGCCGGCGGTGGACGGCGTGCCGGTGGTTCGTCTGCCGGAGCTGGACTCCCGTCATCCCAAGGTGCTGTTTGTCAAGCGCGAGCTGGACCGCGGGCGAGTACCGGCCCTCTTCGCTGAGCTCAGAGACAGGATCGCCGATCAACTGTCAGCCGAGCTGGCCGACGCGCGAGTGGTTATCGCCCATAACGTGTGCTCATTGCACAAGAACCTCGCGTTGACGGCGGCACTGCATCGTTTGGCCGTCCGCCGACCGCCGTGGCGTCTCGTCCTGTGGCACCATGACTTGGCCTGGACGACGGCACGCTATCGGCATGAACTGCACGATGGCTATCCGTGGGACCTGTTGCGCACGGAGTGGGGCGGTCGGCATGTGGCAGTCTCTGCCAGCCGGAAGAGCGAGGTGGCTCGGCTTTTCGGCCTTGACGAGGATGCCGTCGCCGTGGTGCCTAACGGCGTGGATCTGGAGGAGCTCCTGGATCTGGAGCCCGGCACCTGCCGGCTAGTGCGGCGGCTGGGGCTTCTGGCCGCCGCCCCGCTGCTGCTATTGCCGGTGAGAATCACTCCCCGCAAGAACATCGAACTGGCGCTCAAAGTGCTGGCCGCTTTGCGGGAGCAGATGCCCACCGCTCGGCTGGTGGTGACCGGCCCGCCGGGGGCGCACAATCCTGCCAACGCCCGGTATCTCCAGCGCTTGAAGGCGTTGCGAGCTGAGCTGGGTCTGGAAGACGCGGCCCACTTCATGGTCGATGATTTCGGCGGGCCGCTGTCAGATCGAATGGTGGCCGACCTTTACCGCCTGGCCGACGGAGTTCTGTTGACAAGTCTGGAAGAAGGTTTCGGCATACCGCTTCTTGAGGCAGCCGTGCACCGAGTGCCCGTCTTCTGTTCAGCTATCAGTCCTTTACTGGATCTGGGTGCCCAGGATGTCACTTACTTTGATCCCCAGGCCGAGCCGGCAGATATTGCCAATGCGATAGCTGAGCAGCTTGGGGCCAGCCCGACCTACTGCTTTGCCGTTCGCGTACGCCAAGAGCTAACGTGGGACCGCATCTTCGAGCGCTACCTCGAGCCGCTGGTAGCGACATGAGCGATAACGACCTCGCTTTGCTTCTCTTCCGCCCGGGTGCAGGGCGTTTCCCTGTGCGCAACTACCTCGACTGGCTGGTGCCAGCTTGAGCGAACGGGCCTTCGTTCCCATTCGCACCGCCCTGGTGCCGGTGGTTCACGGTCAGGATGCCCGGCACACGCTCAGGGCGGCCCAGGCGGTGGCATCCAAGGTGGTCGCGGTGGGCATCGTGCCCGTGTCAGATGCCGCCGAGCTGAGTGGCGCCGCGTACGCAGCTCGAAGCCTGCGGGCGAAGCTGCGCGAGCTGGCGAGGGCCGAGGGTGTCAGTTTCCGCGCGCGAGTGCGGGTCTCGGACTCACCTTGGTCTGAGCTGGTGGCTGCCAGCCAGGCCGTCCGGGCTGATCTCCTCCTGATGAGCTGGGAGGGCGATCTGGCCGCTTTGGGGGTTACTGCAGCGCAGGTCCTCGCCGACCCGCCGTGCGACCTGGCGCTGGTGCATGGCCGCTTCCCCGATCGGTGCCGCCGCGTGCTGGTGCCGGTGAGAGGTGGCCCATACGCCGAGCTGGCGTTACGCATTGCCATGGGCTTGCGTCCTGAGTGCCTGCGCGTCTTGCACATCCTGCCCGACCATCAGGCCGCCGACGCTCCCTTCCGAGGTCTAGAGCCCGTCCTGGCCAACTTGCCGGCTATCGAGTTTGAGCAGATCGTCAGCCCCGATGCTGCAGCCGCAATCACGGCCCGGGCAGGCGACAATGACCTACTGGTGATGGGCGCTACATCGGACCGTGCGGCCGTAGCTCCGCCGCTTGGGCCCGTAGTCAGTCGGGTCCTGGAAGTGACCGCCACGCCGGCGATTGTCGTCCGAAGTCGCGGGCTTGCCGGCTCCTGGGTTCCGGCGGAGACCGCTGGCCTGCGAGCCATCTCGGTGCTGGTGGACAAGTGGTTTGCCGAGAACACCTTCGACGCCTCCGAGTTCGGCGACTTGGATCAGCTCGTTGCGCGAAAGGAAGAGCAAGGTATCACCGTAAGTCTGGCTCTCCCGGCCCTCAATGAGGCGGCCACTATTGGTCAGGTGCTGCAGACCGTGCAAAACGTGCTGGTGAAAGAGTTCCCGCTGCTGGACGAAATCATCGTCATGGACTCCGACTCGACTGATGACACGAGACGAATTGCCGAGGGCATGGGAGTGCCGGTCTACATACACCAGCAGTTGCTACCAGAGCTGGGTCTGCGAGAAGGCAAAGGTGAGGCGCTATGGAAAAGCCTCTTAGTGACGAGTGGCGACATAGTAGCCTGGATTGATACGGACATCGTAAATATCCATCCGCGGTTTGTCTACGGCATAATCGGTCCGCTGCTTGTCAGCCCGCACATCCAGTTGGTGAAAGGTTTCTACCGACGTCCGTTGCGTGTTGGGGATACCGTCCAGGCCGGTAGCGGCGGCCGGGTGACGGAGCTGATGGCCCGACCGATGCTAAACCTGTTCTATCCTGAGCTGTCGGGCATTGTGCAGCCCTTGTCGGGCGAATATGCCGGCCGGCGCCGCCTGCTGGAACGTCTGCCTTTCTTCTCTGGGTACGGTGTCGAGACAGGCCTGCTCATTGACGCCCTGGAGGCCGTTGGATTGCCGGGTATTGCCCAGGTGAACCTGCTGGAGCGCGTCCACCACAACCAGCCATTGGAGGCGCTCGGCAAGATGTCCTTCGAGATTGCGCAGGTGATTGTCCGGCGGCTGGAAAAGCGTTACGGTATTTCCTTGATGGCCGACGTCAACAAGTCGATGAAGGTGGTTCGTTACAGCGGTGGTCGCTACTGGCTGGCGGTCCGTGAAGTGGTAGCGGTCGAACGGCCACCGATGATCGAGCTGGCCGAGTATCGTGACCGGCATAGGGATGGGGCATGACGGAGTTGTGGCTTATTCGTCACGGCGAGACTGACTGGAACCTGCAGGGGCGCCTTCAGGGCCAGGCCGATCCGCCACTCAATGAGACCGGCTGGCGCCAGGCCCATGAGGTAGCCGGGCGCCTGGCGGGGAACCACTTCTCGGCCGTTTACTCCAGTGATCTTCTGCGGGCCCGCCAGACGGCCGAGGTGATCGGCAACCGCGTGGGCCTGGCGGTGCGGTATGATGCCCGCTGGCGCGAGGTCAACCACGGGCAATGGGATGGCATGCTGACCGACGAAGTTGCCGCCCGCTATCCCGAAGCCTGGTTGGCGCGCCGGGCCAAGCCGCTAGAGGTAGCTCCACCGGGCGGCGAGACAGTTCTGGCCGTCGCTGCTCGCACCAGAGCGGCAGCATCAGACGTGGCGGCGCGCCACCCCGGTGGCCGGGTGATCGTCGTCTCGCACGGCCTGGCGCTGGCCACGCTCATCTGCCAGGGACGGGGCCATCCCCTTAGCGAAGCCTTTGACCGGATACCGCCGAACGCCCAGCCCGAGGTGATCGTCTGGCCGCCAGCCTGACGTTGGTCGTTCCCACCCGGGAGATGATCGTTTGACCACCGGTCTAGATCGCGCCATTCGCGCTTTGGAGGAGGTCTATCCGGCGGCTGCCGTGGCGGCCACGTGCGATCAGCTCGTGGCCCGGCTGGCTGCCTTTGACCGGACGAGTTGCGTGGCTGGCTGCCGCGCCCAACCCGACCTTGCCGGCCCGAGGCGAGGTGGCCTCAGGCAATTGTGGCTGAACCACCGGGATGCTTTGCTGATCACCTACCCAGACCAGGTCCGCCGTGCCGATGAGCCCCCGCTGCGAACCCTTTCCAGGTTCCTGTGCGCCTGGGCGGCTGACCTTTTCTCCATTGTCCACGTCCTGCCCTTCTATCCTGCCTCCTCGGACGACGGCTTCGCGGTGGTCGATCAGCAAAGCGTCGACCCGGCTTTCGGCGACTGGGAAGACCTGGCGCGGCTCGGCAAGCGCTTTCACATGATGTTCGATCTTGTTCTGAATCATGTTTCCGCGCAGTCCTCCTGGTTCGGCCGCTTCATCGCCGATCAGCCCGCGTTCAGGGATCGCTTCGTCATCGTCGGCTCGGAGGACGACCTCGGCGCTGTCGTGCGTCCACGCACCACGCCGCTCACCACCACGTTCCCAACCGCAACTGGTCCAATTAGGGTCTGGACGACGTTTGGGCCGGATCAGGTTGACCTCAACTATCGCGACCCGCGCGTTCTGTGGGACGTTGTGGACTGGCTTCTCCTGGCCGTCAAGTACGGCGCCTCGGCGTTGCGCCTGGATGCCGTCGCCTATCTTTGGAAGGAGCCTGGGACCGGGTGCATCAACCTGCCTCAGGCGCACGCTTTGGTCCGCTTCTTGCGTGGGGTACTTGACGAGGTGGCGCCCGACGTGCTGCTGGTGGCCGAAGCCAACGTCGAACACCGGGCCAACCTCGACTACCTCGGAGATGGCCATTGTGAAGCCCAGCTAATCTACAATTTCGCTTTGCCGCCACTCGTTCTGCATAGCCTATCCGCCGGCAACGGTTGGGCGCTTTCCAATTGGGCTGCCGGCCTGGCGCCACCTTCGGAGGGCGCAACGTACCTGAACTTCCTGGCTTCCCATGACGGTATCGGGCTGAATGCCGCTCGTGGCTTGCTTGCGCCGGCCGAGATTGAGGCCCTGGTTGCCGCCCTGCCGCCAGGCCGGGGCTTTTTGTCGGCGCGACGTATGGGGGACGGCCAGGAGCAACCTTACGAGCTGAATGTAAACTTCCTGGATGCCTTGTGGCCAAGATCTGATGCCGACGAACCGCACGCGGCCGTGGCCCGTTTTGCCGTAGCTCATGCCATTGCCCTGGCCGTCGTTGGTGTTCCAGGAATCTACTTCCATAGCCTGGTGGGGTCGCGGGGCTGGCCTGAAGGCGTCAGCCGCACCGGTCGTGCCCGGACCGTCAATCGTGAGAAGCTGGATCATGACCGATTGACGGCCGAGCTGCGGACCGTGGGTCACCTTCGGCATCAGGTCTATGGCGCCCTGGCGGCGCTGCTGCGCGCTCGGGCGTCTTGTCCGGCCTTCGACCCGTGCGGCAGCCAGGAAGTCCTGGACTGTGGGCCGGGCATCTTCGCCCTGTTACGGACCGATCGGTGGCGCACTGCCAGGGCGGTCTGTCTGCACAACTTGACCGGGCGCCGGGCATCCGTGAGACTCGGTGCCTGGGCTTTGGAGGGCGGCCCAGGTCGCGACCTGGTCACGGGCCGAACCGTCAGCTTAGAGCGCGGCGGTAGGTTGGCCTTGAGCCCCTACCAGACCATATGGTGCGTCAAGGCCGGTTGACCCGCCGATGACCGTAGCCGGCGTCTCTCCGTATCTGCAGCTGCTCCGCGATCGCATCGATCTGGTCCGCATCCCCTTCAGCGAACGCGGCTCGCGCTTGATGGTGTTTCGCGTCGATGGCCATTTCGCCGTCCGGCTGGCCGAGCGCTGGTTCCGGACCGGCGACGATCTGGCAGCCTATCGCCGCCGGCCATCGCTGATCGACCGCTGGTCTCTCTGCGACGAACACGGCCAGCCGCTGGAGTGCCAGCTGACCACCTATCCGCATCGGATAGATTGCCAGACGGCGCGGGGCACCTTTACCATCACCTTCGCCGATCAGGAGTCATTGTTTGTGGCCTTGCCCCCGGGTCGGGCAGGGATGTCCTTTCTGGCCCGGGTGGACGCCGGACAGGTGGATCGCCGGGGCGGAGTGCTGCGCCTGGTGGATCCGGTCGGCCGGAGCATCGCCTATACCACCAACGCCCGGCTGTGGCGCAATTCGGTCTCGGCGCTGGGCGATAAGCAGTATTTGGTCGAGCTTGGTTGGGAGGCGGGCGAAGGCTGCGGCCTGATTCTGAACGTCACCCCACGGCTGGGATTCAACCGCTACGTAGGGGACGTTTCAGCCATCATCGGTGCCTCCGGCCGCGCCTGGCACGAGTGGTTCGCCCGGGCGCCAGCCGTCGACGAGCGGTTTCGCGAACAGTACTACTATGCCTGGTGGGTGCTGCGAGCCGGTTTGATATCCAGCCGCTACTACACCACCCGCGAAGCGATGACCCCATCCAAGCCGCACTACGTCGGCGTGTGGCAGTGGGACGCCTACTTTCACGCGTTGGCCTACAGACACGTGGAGCCGCGCCTGGCCCAGGACCAGCTGCGGGTGCTCCTGGACCATCAGCGAGCCGACGGCATGATACCTGACGCGGTGTACGACGAGGGTGTGGTCACCCACCTGAGCGCGCCGGTCGAAGCCGATGTGACCAAGCCGCCGCTCATCGCCTGGACGGCCTGGAAGCTGTATGAGATGGATGGCGATCGGGAATTCCTGGAGGAGATCTACGAGCCAATTGTCCGCAACAACGCGTGGTGGTTCGAAGCCTCCTGCCCGGATGACACCGGGCTTTGCGCCTATTACCACCCCTACTCTTCGGGCCTTGACAATAGCCCCCTCTGGGACGATGGCCTGCCGGTCAAATCGCCTGACCTGAATACCTATCTCGTCCTGCAACAAGAGGCTCTGGGCCGCATTGCCAGGGTCATCGGCGATGAGCGTGCGGCACGAGATTGGGCCAGGCGAGCTCGGGACCTGGCCCATCGCATGCTGAGTGCCATGTGGGACGAAGAGGCGGGCCTCTTTTGGCCGATGCGGGGCCGGCAGCCCGTCCGTGTGCGGACACCGTTCAGCCTGTTCCCGCTGCTGACAGGCCGGCTACCCAAAGCCGTGGTCCGGCGCATGGTAGCCGAGCTAACCGACCCGCGCAGCTTTTGGTCGCCATACCCGGTGCCGACTGTGGCTCTGAACGACCCCCGGCACGATCCGGAGTGCATGTGGCGCGGACCTACCTGGGTGAACGTGAACTATTCGTTGATCCACGGATTGCGCCGCTCCGGGGAGGGCGCCCTGGCTCGTCAGCTGCGAGAGCGGACGTTGGCCATGATCGCCGGCCAAAGGGACATCCATGAGTTCTACCATCCCCTAAGTGGCGTAGCGCCCCATTCGGCCGCAGGAGTCTTCGGCTGGTCGGCAGCGCTCTTCATCGAGCTGCTTCTTGAGCGCCAGGCAGAGAAGATGCAGTCGAGCGCTGTTGACTCGGACGTGCCGGCCACACCGGCGCGCACCCGGCGGCCCTCCTCTCACGGAGATGACTGACCAGGGCCAAGCAGTGTCGATCAGCTCAGCGCACCAGCACCATCGACAGGTCCATGACGTTTGTTCCGGTAGGACCGGAACGAACGTGGCCGCCAGCGGCGGCGAAGAAATCGTAGGAGCGGCTGTGAGTCAGAAAGGTCTGGAGCTCCAGCGACCTTTCCTGGGCGGCCCGCAGGACTGTCTGGTCGACCCAGGCTCCGGCAGCATCAGTGGGGCCGTCTTCGCCGTCGGTGCCAGCCGACCATAGCAGAATCCCCTCCATGCCATAGCGCGAGAGGTGATTCAACCCCGACAGGATCAGCTCCTGATTGCGGCCACCCTTGCCGCCCGGTGCGACCGCGGATACCGTGGTCTCGCCACCAACGACCACGCAGGCCGGCGGCGCGAGTGGTCGGCCTTCATGGCGAATTGAGAGCGCCAGCGAAGCCAGCCATACTCCCGCCTCTCGCGCTTCGCCCTCCAGTCGGCTGCCGAGATCAAGAACCCGATAGCCGAGCTGACGTGCCCTGGCGCTGGCGGCCTCGACGGCATTGCGATTGCTGCCGATAACCACGTTGTGGACTGTGGGTGGCAAAGATTTGGGCGTCTCGGGCAGCTCGCCGCGGGCCCCACGTTGCAGGTGATTGACAACCTCGGGTGGAGCCAGTGCGAGAATTCCGTGGCGCACGAGGACGGCCAGCGCTTGCGAGTAGGTGGTCGGATCCGGGGCGGTGGGCCCTGAGGCTACGACCTCCAGCCGGTCACCCACCACGTCGCTGATGATGAGGCTCACCAGGCTGCCCGCCGTGCAGCGCTGCGCCAAATGGCCGCCCTTGATCTGCGACAAATGCTTGCGAACCGTGTTCAGATCCTCGATGTTGGCACCCTTCTGGCTCAGGAGCTGGGTCGCCAGCCGCTTGGATTGCAGGCTCACCCCTGGGACCGGCGCTGGCATCATGGCCGACGCGCCACCGCTCAGCAGGCAAACAGCCAGGTCCGAGGGCCCGAGCGAGGCCACCATGCGCAGCATGGTCTCGGCCCCGGCCTGGCCCGCCTCAGTGGGCCAGGGAGCCCCCGCCGGACGGCTGCCGTTGAGAACGATATGCGAGAGCTGGCCGGCCTGCTCATCCAAGACGTTGATTAGCCCCCGGACGGCCTTTCGCTCCAGCCACTCTTCCCCAAGGGCGTTCTCAAGCGCCTCCGCCATGGCGCGGCCGGCCTTGCCTCCGCCGACCACGGCGAGGCGTCGTACCTGGTGCCGCCTGTAGGCGTGCTGGCCAAGGCGGAGCCAACCCGGCTCAACTGACACCGCCCTCTGGACGAGCCTGGTCGGATCCACAGCCTGCAAGGCAGCTTGCCAGATCTCAGAAGCGTCAGCCAACAGTGTTTGCGCCACGGGACTGTGGTGCATGATAGCCGATCAAGGGTCCCGAGCGACTGGTTAGCTTTCTTGCCCCAGCTCATGCCCACCGTGCGGGCATCGAGCATTGCGGTGCTGGGTGCCGCTATCAGGCCGGGCGACTATGAAACACCGTCACAACAGGCGCCATTTTGCTGCCACACATTTGGCTCTTGCCGCCGCGCCGACGGCCTGGCGCCGTCAAGGGCTCCAGTCGCGGGCGCAAGCGCTTGGCCGTCGGACCCAGGCTGGCCAGGCTTCCCGCGTGCTGCGGGCTGTCAACGATGGTCTGGAGTGGTAACATATCGGCGTGCCTGTCGTCGTCCGACCTTCACGCAGGCGGTCACGGACCGTGCCGCTGCGCTGCGGGGCGCTGGGTCCGGAGCGGACCGCGGGGCTGCTTGCTTTCATGTTGGCGGCGCTCGTGGCTGGCTGTAGGACACCCACTGCCCAGACGGCAAGGGAGGCCACCGTGCGGTTTGCACGCGGGGAGTCGATTGCCTTACCCACTCCGCGGCTCAAAGGATCACTGTCGGTCGAAGAAGCACTCCGGGCGCGGCGCTCGGTTCGGCATTACAGGGCGCAGCCGCTCACGCTAGCCGAAGTAGGCCAGCTCCTGTGGGCGGCCCAGGGAGTGACCGGCCCGCGGGGGGAGCGGACGGCGCCCTCTGCCGGCGCCTTGTATCCGTTGGAGGTCTACCTGGCTGCGAGTCAGGTCGACGGTCTGGCACCGGGGAGCTACCACTATCGACCGCAGGCCCACGTCCTTGAACTGGTGTCGGCAGGCGACCGGCGGCTGGAGCTCTATCATGCCGCCTTGGACCAGGATGCCGTCCGCCAGGCGCCGGCCGTGGTCGTAATGGTCGCCGTCTTCCGGCGCACCACGGTCAAGTATGGCTCTCGGGGCGTTGGCTACGTCTACGCCGAAGCCGGCGCGGCGGCCCAGAACGTCTACTTGCAGGCCCAGGCGCTTGGCCTTGGAACGGTCTACATCGGGGCCTTTAGGGACGAAGCCGTCCAGGCGGCGCTTTCATTGCCGGCCGAAGAACAACCGCTGGTGTTGCTCCCAGTGGGCCGGCCGTGATCTTCCAACATCTTGCCTGAGGGCCACCGAGAGCGTTAAGATCCTCGACAGGCTGGCAGCCCGGCCCAGCCTGTTCGCAGCTCACCGAGGGAGTGGGAGAATCCTGATGGCCAGTCCGACGGGCGGTTGTCCGGCCCTTACCAGTCTGTCCGAAGAAGAGGAGATGTTCCGCGCTGCGGTGCGAGATTTCGCTCAAGGCGAGGTGGCGCCGCGAGCCCGGGCCATGGAGGAAGCCGGCGAATACGATCGGCAGCTGATCAGCGACCTGTTCGGTCTGGGTCTCATGGGCATCGAGATACCAGAGGCATACGGCGGCGCCGGGGGCTCGTTCTTCCAGGCGATACTGGCTGTCGAGGAGCTCTCCAAAGCCGATGCTGCCGTCGGCGTACTGGTCGACGTTCAGAACACGCTCTTCAACAATGCCATCTTGCGCTGGGCGAGCGAAGATCAGAAGGCCCGCTATCTTCCGCGCATGGCGACTGACACTGTGGGTGCCTACGCCCTCTCTGAAGCCGGCAGTGGCAGTGACGCCTTCGCCCTTGCCGCTCGAGCTGAGCGCCGTGGCGACAGCTGGGTCCTGAAAGGCCGCAAGCTGTGGATCACGAATGGTGGTGAGGCTGGCGTGTTCATAATCTTCGCCAATGCCGATCCGGCGCAGGGTTACCGGGGCATTACCGCGTTCTTGGTAGAACGGGGCGACAACGGTTTCACTGTCGGCAAGCGAGAACACAAGTTGGGGATTCGGGCCTCGAGCACCTGCGAGCTGCTGCTCGATGACCTTGTGCTTGGAGCCGAGCGCGTACTGGGCGAAGTAGGGAAGGGCTATCGGATTGCCATCGAGACGCTGAACGAAGGCCGCATTGGCATCGGCGCTCAGATGGTCGGCGTAGCGACGGCAGCCCTGGAGGCGGCCGCGGCGTATAGCAAGGAGCGGCAGCAGTTTGGCCGGCCGATTTGCGAGTTTCAGGCGGTCCAGCATCAGATCGCCGATTGCGCCACCCGACTGGAGGCCGCCCGGCTCCTGGTTTACAACGCCGCCCGGCTACGTGACAGCGGCCAGCCATTTGTCACTCAGGCAGCCATGTCAAAGCTTTTCGCCAGCGAGGCGGCAGAGTTCATTACGTCCATGTGCCTCGAGCTTTTCGGCGGCTATGGCTATACAGTTGACTATGCGGTTGAAAAGTATTATCGAGACGCTAAGATTGGGAAGATCTACGAAGGTACCTCGAATATGCAACGTGACACCATCGCCAAGATGGTGCTGCGCGACTGAAAGACGGGTCAGCCGGCTGCATTGGGCGTCCGCCTGGCGCGAACGGCGGCCGTTCGGAGGCATAGACTACGTTCGGCGACCGGGCACGGTTGCCAGAGGAGTAGGGTAGCGATGGAGCGCCGTCTGCGGTTGGTTCTGCTGGCTCTGGTCAGTCTGGCGATTGGGCTTACCTGGTGCCAGGGCCCGTCGAGGCATCTGGCGTTGGGCGCCGGAGGAAGCCAGCTGTTGCAGCGCTTTGATCACCGTTGGCGCCCAGTTGCGCTATCTGGACCGGAGAGCGAGGGCCGAGGCCACGCTTTGGGGCACGGCCGCTGGCCGGCGGAGATGGCCCTTGATCAACCGCCGACTATGTCCGTCGCCCTATACCTGCCAGTGGGCCTGAATGCCCTGGCACTGCCGTTTCCGGTGCCGCCAACACCGACCGCCACGGCCACCGGGGCGGTACTGACGCCGACGATGACCCCCACGCAAGGCCCGACGCCTGTACCAAGGCCGACCCGAACGCCGACACCGACGCCCGAGTCTATCGACTATCCGGACGACAGCGGCACGATAATCCTGCAGATCGGCTGGACCAATGCTGAGGTTGCCGGCTCGGTGTGGCAGGAGATGGAGGGCACGCCGTGGCTGACGCTGTATGGCGATGGCCGTCTGATTGCCGGGCCGAAGATACTGGATCGCATGCAGTTACTTTACGAAACACAGCTGAGTCAGCGTGACGTGGCGCGGTGGATGGACCAGCTGGCTTACCGCGTCACCTTCTTCCGCATGATGGCCTCCTACGACCATCCCGAGACAACTAAGCCCAGCCTGCATGTCTATGGCCGCATCACAGCCGGCTCGTGGCGGGTGACCTTGCGTGGCTGGGAGAAATGGGCGCGCGGCCCGGCGCCCAGCATCCCCGGTGGCGGCGACGCCATGCGCCTGGTGGAGTTCGTCAAGGAACGGGAGGCCGAGGTGACGACGCGCGTGGCTGAGCCCTACGAGCCCGAATGGGCCACCATACTGGCCCTCGAGTTGCGCCCCTCCATCATCCCAAATGCGCCCCCCTGGCCGCTGGCGAAGGTTGACGTGGCGCGGATCGCCGACGAGGCGCCGCAAACCGGTCCCAATCCCACGCAGCGGTTGGTCGGCCACAAGTTTGTGGATGCGGCCCTGGCGGCCGAGGTGCGGGCCGTTGTGTTGCCGGTGGCTGACCAGTACTTCCCATTTGAGTACCGCGCCGCCGAGTTTCGGGCTTCAGGCCGACCGATTGCCGTCGGCGTCCGACAGGAGGTCCCCGGCGGCTCGCCGTTCTTGCCGGATAACTTGCGCCAGATCTGGTATCGCCGTGACCCCACCTCGGGGGAGCCGCCATACGAGCCGTAGCCGGAAGGTGCACCTTGGCACTCACGAGTGCGCCGGCTCGTGATGCCGACGGACCCCTGCCGTGTAAAGCAAGTTTTCCAGTTCCTTCACTGAAGCCTTCGGCTGCCCTAAAGATGCGGTGACGGGAGTGGCCTAAGCTGCTCTGCGGAGTTGGCCTCGTTGGCCAGCTCATGCCGGCCGGGCGTCGCCGATGCCTGGCCCACGTTTTCACGCATGGAGGTGAACGCATGAGGGGTCCCTTCCGCCGTGGCGCTTGGGTCGCTCGGGTCGCTGTGTCAGTCCTCTTTGTGTCAGCGGTGCTGGTTGTTTCTCGGCCTCTGCAGGCACAGGAGCTGGATCAGGCCCCGCCAGAAGTGCCGGTTCTGGGCACGTTGCAGGCTGATAACGCCTGCTACGTGCGATTGCCAGATCTGCCACCTACTGCCCAGCGTAGCGGTCGCTACGGTATGTTCGGTGCCTATAACCCCGAGACTGGCATCCTGGTAGCGGCCGGTGGTGCGCACAAGATGAGTGACGAGAATACGATAGCCTATCACGACCTGCTGGCCTTTTCATTGGATGGACAGATGACGGAGTGGCGCGAGATCGGGTATAGCGCCAGCACGGGCTACACGCAGGAGTTTGACCGCGGCTGTCGCGAGATGTCATCGGTACAGATCAACGCGACCGACTGGTTGTCCGTGTTCGGCAAGGATGGCTGCGACAATGGCCGCTTTGACGCCTCAAAGAAGTCCGGCGGCGACATCCGGGCCCTGCGCATACTGGATCGGGCAACCGCTGCTGGGGTCAAGTGGGTCCCCAATAGCGGTGCGGCCCAGCTCGTCGGCCCCCTGGCTGAGAACAAGGGCAAACTGGTGCGCCTCTTTGCCGCCTGGGACACCCGCCGCAACAGGCTGGTCTTTGGCCAGGGCACGTTCGACGATGAGAAGGACCAGGCGTCGCAAGATCGCGTATATGAAGGTCGGCCGACCGGCAGCACGTTCCAGCTGGTGGAACTGAAGCCTCGCGGCCCGACACCGGTGCAGAGGTTCGGCTCATGCGCGGCGTACGTGTACGACGCAGACAGCGGCCTAGACGGCATAATCGTCCTCGGGGGCCAGCAGGGAGCGCCGGAAGGCATTCCGGCTACGACGTACAAAGAAGTCTGGTGGCTGGATTTCAGCGGCAATCGGAACGGCGAATGGGTCGACATAACGTCTCGCTTCGAGAACATGGATGACTTCGGCTATCGTCGCGAGGGTGCCTGCGCCTACGACCCGGCGACGCAGTACTTCTACAGCTGGATGGGCCGTGCCAACAAGGCTATTCCCGATGGCGCGTCACATTCCAGCGGCGCCTGGCGCGTGAAAGTTGCCGTGCTGGCCCAACCTGGTGCCGCCTTGCGCTGGGAAAGGCTGGCCAAGGACAATCTACCTGGCGTCAAGGGCCGACGTCTCATTCCCAGCGTTTGGGACACGGTGAACCAGCGCATGTTTGTGATCGGGGGCCGCGCGGGCAACGATGGGCTGAGAGACGTGTGGGCCATCTACCCTGGCGTGACTGGCGAGGCGTGTCAGAACCTGAACCCGTATAGCAGCCCACCGCAGGGGAAGCCGACGGCGCCGCTGCCCACGCGGACGCCGTCGAGCCCACCCACCGCCATCCCGACGGTGCCCGGGCAGCCAACCCCCAGCCTGCAGCCGCAGGTGTGCGATTTGATTGTCGGTCGCGTGCCCGCCCAAGTAGTTAGCGACGCGCTGGCCAATCCGAGCCGCATCCAGGGCTATGGCCAACTCCAGAATCCTGGCGTGCCGGAAGGACCATGGAATCAGCGGCGAACGCGCCTGTCACTGCAGAACATCGGCTTGCCGTATCACCCGCTGTTCAACGGGCTGGTGTTCAAGGCAGGTTGTCCGTAAGGCATATCGTTGAAATACCGGCAGCGGGATCGCGAGAACGAGGGCCGGTCTGACTCGTAGGCTCAGGCTGCCGTCAGCAGCGGCGCGAGCAGGCCTGGTTCGGCCATCGGGCGTGATGGTGGCACGACTGGGCGGCTCGCGCCGCTCGTCGCCGAGCAGTAAGCTCGCGGGCGGAAGAACGTGGTGGGGCGGGGCCAGACCGCCCGTCGGCGCTGAGGACTGCTCGTGGGCACCAGGAGCAGGTTGCCGGCCGTCGGCGCTGAGGACTGCTCGTGGGCACCAGGAGCGGGTTGCCGGCCGTCGGCGTTTTGGTCCCGCGGCGCTCTCTATGCCCTGTTCCCGGCGCGGCGGCCCGGCGGCGATGGCGACGCGCCGGTCGGCACCAACGGCCTGCCGGCCCGGCGGCGATGGCGACGCGCCGGTCGGCACCAACGGCCTGCCGATCGAGCACACCGAGGGGCGAGCCAGCGAGTTGGAAGAGGCGATAGAGCTACTGCGGCAGGCGCCTATAGCGAGCTGGTGACCTCGGGTTCCAGGTACTTGAACCAGCTTTCGTGACGAACTCCAGCCTCCACGAAGGCCAGCGCGATGTACCGTGGCCTGGCGGGCGGGCTGATCAGGCGCATCCCGACCTCCTCCGGCAGCCGTCCGCCCTTGCGGCGGTTACAGGGCACGCAAGCCGTCACCAGGTTCTCCCAAGTCTTGCTCCCGCCGCGCGATCGGGGCACGACGTGGTCCACGGTCAGGTGCGAGCGGCTCGGCTGGGCGCCGCAGTATTGGCAGGTGTACGAATCGCGTGCCAGCACGCCGCGCCGGGAGACCGGGACGTGCAGACGGTAGGGGATGCGCACGTAGGCAACCAGGCGAATCACGGTCGGCACCGGCAGCGACAGACCCTCGCTGCGCAGCATTGCCTCAGCCGTCTCGACTACCTGGGCCTTCTCTTTGAGCAGGAGAACCACTGCCCGGCGCACCGAGACGACATTCAGTGGTTCATAGGAGGCATTGAGAACCAGCACCGCTGACATCGCCAAGCGTACCCTCTGCCCGTCGTGTCTCGCTCGTAGCGTACGACACCAATTATAGGATCTGGGCCTGCCGACGACCAAAGACGAGCCCACCGTGATGATAACGGCGGGCCCGCTCCTTCATGACGGGGTGCCAGCGCAACGACCGTGGTCGTGATGCCGAGGGTGGGAGTCGAACCCACACGGGTGTTATCCCACACGAGTTTGAGTCGTGCGCGTCTGCCAGTTCCGCCACCTCGGCATTAGGTGACGCTACATAGCTATGGTCGGCCACCCGCGACGCTCCTCGGGCCCACCTGGCACCACCAGGCCGGACCCCCAGGTGCCTCGCTTGCTCTCGCAGCGCGTCCAAGCCCACGGGCGGACTTGAACCGCCGACCCCGTTCTTACCAAGAACGTGCTCTGCCGACTGAGCTACGTGGGCACCTGCCAATAGCCGCCGTGCCAAGCAGCGGCTCAGGTCGGGGAGAGAGGATTTGAACCTCCGACCTCATCGTCCCGAACGATGCGCGCTAACCGAGCTGCGCTACTCCCCGAATTGCGCCACAGGGCGCTGACCCTGCGCTACGGGTCAGTGGGCGCGAGAGGGCTCGAACCTCTGACCTCACGGATGTGAACCGTGCGCTCTGACCGACTGAGCTACGCACCCCTGTTACATATCACCGGGACGTCCGACGCTGCAGTCGGGGCGAGAGGATTTGAACCTCCGACCTCTTGGCCCCCAGCCAAGCGCGCTAACCGAACTGCGCTACGCCCCGTGTGAGAAGCGGGCGATGAGACTCGAACTCACGACCCTCTGCTTGGGAAGCAGATGCTCTACCACTGAGCTACGCCCGCTTGCCTCGTGACGCCACGATGGAGCTGAGGGGACTCGAACCCCTGACCTCTTGAATGCCATTCAAGCGCTCTCCCAGCTGAGCTACAGCCCCACGAGCGGCCTTCGATTGGTAAGGTCGCCGCCTGTCCGGCGAGCAGCATGATTATAACAGGCTCGTGCAGCGCAGGCAACCGCAGTGCAAACTACGCTCCTGGGATCGCTCCTGGGATCCCGATCCCCAAGGCTGGGGCGGGGACACCGAGGACTGGGACGAGCGCCACGGCCGGTGGTTGTGCCGGATCCTGGCCTACTCTAGAGGCGGCCGCCCCGTGCTTGCCAGGCGCCGCCTTTTGTCAGATCCTTTCGTGGACGATGCAATCGCCGCTGCGCCGATCGACGACTGATGGTGCGGGCCGACGCTCCGAGGCGTGCGCTCGTCGACGTCCCCGTGTCTGTCACCCTGGCGCCCAGCCGGTGATCAGCCCATGAGAGGCTGCGCTATTCGTTTCTGCTCCGACTGTAGAATCCCGGCCCAGCCGCGCCCGTGGGCCGGAGTCGAGCGTCATTGGCCACGGCGCAAAGGACTCACGCCCCTTGGTCTTTGATCGACGCGATCTGGTCACGTGCGCGGGCCTCTTCTTGCTGGCCCTGCTAGTTCGGCTGCCTTACCTGCACCTTGTGCCCCGGTTCACTGACGAGTTCAACGAGGTCTTATGGGCATGGCGCGTGGCGGATGAAGGCTGGCGGCCCCTGACGCACAACAGCCAGCACATAGGCATCGTCTACCCTTACTTACTGGCGGCGCTCTTCGGCCTGGTGGGCCCCAGCATCGAGCTGCCAAGATTCTTCGTCACCGTTTTCGGGGCCTGCCTGGCACCGGCGACCTATGCTCTGGGCTGCACCGTCACCCGCCGTGCAGCTGCGTTCCTGGCCGCCACGTTGGTCAGCGCATCTAGTGCCTTGGTGCTCATCAACTGCCATATTGCCTACTCGAGCAGCCTGACTCCGTTTTTCGTGACGCTGGCGCTGTGCCTCACCATGGGCATCTGGTCCCCCAGGCAAGCCTGGCTGCTGCCGCTGGCTGGGGTCGCATGGGGCGTGGCGCTGCAGACGCACCCAGCGGCTGCGCCCTGGCTGGCCGGGGTAACACTGGGGATCTTAAGTAACCCAGACAGCAGGCAGTCGATGCGCAAGGCCGGCCCCTGGCTTGTGCTGGTCGGCGCTGCCCTCAGCTACTCCAATATGATCGTTCACAATCTCACCACCGACTTCGGCACGTTGCGGGCCATGCAGGCCAAACCAGGTTACTTCGCATCGGTGGCTATTGCGCCGGCTGAGTATTCCAGTCGACTCAGGCTGGAGCTTGTTACGCTTGTGACCGCGGTGGCTGGGGTGCCAGACCTGACCCTGAGCGAGCCTGTCGCCTCAAGCCTGGCAATCGGGGCGCTCGCCGCTCTGGGTGCGTCTGCCTGGTCGCGGCGGCGCAGCCGAGGCGGCATCCTGGCCGTGGCGCTTCTGTCAGCGGTGCTGGTGTCGCCGCTCTTCAACGCAAGGTTCAGCTATCCGTCCGGCACGCGTTACTTGTGCCCTGCCTTGCCGGTGGTGTTCGTGCTCTTTGCCGACGCGATCCTCTCTGTGTGGTCCTGGCGACCGAGCGGTCTCTGGCTTCGTCTGACACGCAGCGCGGTGCTTGGCGGCCTTCTCATCGCACTCGGTTTGCCGGTCGCCTGGCTCAGCATGACCTACAAACGTGCCGAAGGCAATGGGCAGACCAACCGCAGCATCATCGCCCTGGTGGAGGCCGCGGCCGCAAGTGACCTGCCTAAGCCGGTAATCTTGGATTCGCACCTGGATTGGCGCAAGGTCGAAGGCGGTGGTTTGCTTGGCGGGGTGACTCGCTATCTGCTCACGATGAGAGAGGTGCCTTACGAGACGTGGGACCAGGCCAGGGTCGCCCGCGCCGTTGAGACTGGCACCTGGCCGACGATGATACTGCTTCGCGAGACGTATGAGCAGATGGCCGAGCAGTGTTATCCCCGCGCAGCGCAGCTCTTCGGGCTGGCGCCGATAGCCCGTGTTTGGTTCGACAAATTCAAAGACGTGGAATGGTCGGCTGGGCTATTTGCACCAGCTGCCGTGCAACTTCGCTATCGGGAAGGTTCAACGGTCGGCGAGGTGGCAGTCCTGGTTGGCTATACATGGTCTCCCGAGGTGGCAAGTCCAGGCGACCGTGCCTTCCTCACGCTCTACTGGCAACCACTGCGGGCCACGGCGAAGCCACTGTCGGCCTTCGTGCACATCGTCGGCCCTGATGGCCGGACGGTGGCGCAGGCCGATGGCTGGCCCGGCGACAGCTGGACGCACTCGACCGTGATCTGGCAACCGCACCGCTTGGTGGAGGATCGCCACTGGTTCGTTCTTCCAGAGTATTTGGCCGCCCGTTCGGTCCATGCGCATGTGGGACTGTATGATCCGGATACCGGAGAGCGGCTACTGGCCCGGGCAGCGGATGGCTCCCGATGGCCAGCGAATGCCATCCGCCTGCCCAACTCCCTCAGCGTCATTGACGCGCCGACGAACTGGCCCGACCCGATGGCCTATCCCATCCCAGGCTGCCTTGGTGTCCCCGCCATTCAGGGCCATTGCTGATCTGCGGATCCCCCAGCGATCCAGCTGGCAAACACTGGCTGCGATCCAGGGTGGCCGCCACCCTCCCAGGATCGGCCACCTGACGGATCTGATCGGCGACCGGTGGTCTCGGACCGGCCGCGTCTGACCTGGCCGACCTCATCTGGCTTGCACTACGGCGCGATCGGCGGTGCAATGCCTGGGCCGGGAGACCGGGGTGCAGTCGGCCCGTGGGTTTGGCGGCCAGTCTGCTCAGGAGGTCGGGCAGCCGGGCTTACTGGCTACTACGCCCTCCCGTGCCGGAGGCGCGCGAGGCCCGGCCCAATTAGCACAGCTGCCGGAACCGGGTCAGGGTGCCGCCAGGGTCCAGAACTGAAACCGGAGTGGAGTGCGGGAAGGAACAGCCGCCAGGAGAGGGAGATCAGTGGGGCTCGAACCCACGGCCTCCTGATCCACAGTCAGGCGCTCTGCCAGCTGAGCTATGATCTCCGCGTCAACGAGTCAATGCTGGTGGGCGATGGTGGACTCGAACCACCGACCTCTCCCTTATCAGAGGAGTGCTCTAACCAACTGAGCTAATCGCCCCTTCACTCCGGCGACAGGGCTCGAACCTGTAACCCTCCGGTTAACAGCCGGATGCTCTACCATTGAGCTACGCCGGACTGCTCGAGTGCCGAGGCCCAGATTTGAACTGGGGACACCTTGATTTTCAGTCAAGTGCTCTACCAGGCTGAGCTACCTCGGCCCAAGGCCACGGCGGGAATCGAACCCGCGATGAGGGTTTTGCAGACCCTTGCCTTACCACTTGGCGACGTGGCCGTCTGGCGGAGAGGGTGGGATTCGAACCCACGACGGGCTTGCGCCCGCAACGGCTTAGCAGGCCGCCCCATTACCTGGCTATGGTAACCTCCCCGCAGTCCTCATCAGGTTGTTAACGCTCTGGCTGGGGGACAGGGATTCGAACCCCGACCTACTGATCCAGAGTCAGTTGTACTGCCATTATACTATCCCCCATCCAGTAGCCCCTAGGGGATTCGAACCCCTGTCTCTGCCTTGAGAGGGCAGTATCCTGGGCCTCTAGACGAAGGGGCCGCGCGCGCCAGATGACGCGCAACCCAGTAGCGGGGGCAGGACTCGAACCTGCGACCTTCGGGTTATGAGCCCGACGAGCTGCCGCTGCTCCACCCCGCGTCGTCGTATCTTGCTTCCACCAGCTTGCTGGTGGCGGCGGTTGGATTCGAACCAACGACCTAGCGATTATGAGCCGCTCGCTCTAACCACCTGAGCTACGCCGCCCCAGTATACACAATACCCCCGGCAGGACTCGAACCTGCGCCGCCGGCTCCGGAGGCCGGTGCTCTATCCCCTGAGCTACGGGGGCCCTCCTCACGAGCCGCGAACCGGATCATACCCCCGGTTCTGTCGCGTCCGCCATCTGTCTCAGGGCGCCAGCCCTGGCGGTGCCTGACCTGGCGCGTGTTACACGCCCTCGCCGGCTACCGCTGCAGCGGGACCGAACGTGTCCGCGTATACGTGGACGCACGTTGGCAAACGCCTGGCTCTCGCCCCCGCGTTTCAACGTGGCCGCGCACTTGTGGACAGGGGCCCGGCCCACCCGCCTTGCTGCCGTGGTCGCCTCGCCTGCGTGTGCCTGTTACCAGAACACACCCTCGCCTTCCCGGCGAGCTTTCACCCTTGCTGGCACGACTCGCGCCAACAGGTCTCCTCTCTGTTGCGGCTGTCGTCGCCGGAACTCACGGTCCGACTCCCCCGCTTGCTGTTTCACGGGGCCCACCTGTGTATGGCAGCCGGGAAGTTCCTCTAGCGCAGCCATCAAGCTGCGCCAGCGGCGGATCACCGGTTCGCTTTCGTAAGGTGCAGTGCGGAAGGGGAGACTTGAACTCCCACCCCCTTAGCGGGGACTAGGCCCTCAACCTAGCGCGTCTGCCAATTCCGCCACTTCCGCTGGGCCTGCCCTTTAGGCTCAGGTGCCGAGGGCGAGAGTCGAACTCGCACGGGCTTGCGCCCACTACGCCCTGAACGTAGCGCGTCTGCCAATTCCGCCACCTCGGCGTTCTTAGTATCCCCGGGAGGACTCGAACCTCCGGCCTTCTGGTCCGCAACCAGACGCTCTGTTCCACTGAGCTACGGGGACCGACCTGTAACTTGTGAAAGCCGGGGCGCTCGGACGAATCGCCCGGCCCGCGTCCTGGCTCGCTGAGCGTCGCCAGAGTATAGCACACGCCGGTCGGGCGAGTCAATCGCCGCCCGGCGGCGACGCCACTAGCTGCCGGCAGGGGAATCGGCACCGGGCGGGACTACGCCGGCTGCCAACGACTGGTGGCTGGCGCCCGGCCGTTGACCGTCAGCGCGGCCCTCCACTATACTCCTCGGCCTACTGTCGGCCAGCCCCGGCCGGGGCCCCTCCCCAGCCCGTGGCTGGCCACGTGCGCGCCGAGAGGGTTCAAGAGGGAGGTGGTGCGGTGGCGAAAAGCCCTAGACAGCCTGGTGTGGCCTGGGAGCTGGTTGGCGCTCTGGCTGTTCTGACCGTCTTCATTGTTATGGCGCTGATTTGGCTTGGCGGACGCCTGTCCGGTCCTGGTCCCAGCCGGCCAGAGCGGATGACCGCCGATCAAGCCCTTGGGTTGCCTGAGGCGCAGGATGAGAACGGCCGCCCCATGCTCGGTATTGATGGTGCCACGCACCGGCTGTACGTCTTCGGCGACTTCCAGTGTGCACGAACGAGGCAATACGCCTCCGATGCCCTGGGCCTCTACCCGGACTATGTGCCTGCAGGGCGCCTGCAGGTAGTCTGGGTCAACTTGCCCCGTCTGGGTGTGGAGTCCCGGGCCGCGGCCCGGGCTGCGGTCTGCGCTGCCCAGCAGGGCAAGTTCTGGCCAATGCACGACTGGCTTATGGCCAATCAGGGGCTCACGCCGGAGACTGGCGCCTTTGAAGAACGGAAGCTGCCGGCGCTGGCACGCGCTGCCGGCCTGGAACTGGCCTCTTTCCGGTCCTGCTTTAGCGAGGCGGCCACGGATGACGCACTGGCGGCCGATGAGAAGTTGGCCGCCGAGCACAAGGTGACCACAACGCCAACCTTGCTCCTGGACGATCAGCTGGTGCCCAACGCTGACACGAGCGCCTTGCGCCAGATGCTGGAAAGCGCCGCCGAGACGGCCACGGAGTAGTGCGAGTGCCGCCGGGGGGCGAGCGCCGGTATGGAGCCAGGCCGTGCAATCGCTGATGGCGGCCCAGACGGCACAAGAAGGGGGCAGCGAGTGTAACTGCGGGCCGGCAATTGGCCTGCTGTCGGTAAGCACGGCTGCGTCGCAAAGTCCGGCGGGCATTGGCAGGTTGCCCAGCCGTGGTCGTAAGCTGGCCCTGTCTGTGGGCTTGCTGCTTGCGGCCAGCGCCGGCAAGCCGCCCAGACGTGGTCGTCGTCTGGCCCTACCAATCGGCTTGCTGCTCGCAGCGAGCGCTGCCGGCGTTTCCGGCATTCTTCTTGCCTGGCCGGCCGGTGGCTCGAGCCCCGGCTTGGTTACCGCCGGGTCCGCCGCTGGCTCGAGGCGCGGGTTGGTTGCCACTCGATCCGCCGCTACCTCCCATCCGGCGGCGCTGCTGCCACTGCCAGCGTCCGATTGGGGCCTGGCGGTCAGGCCAGGGGAGGCCGGAGCGACCGAGGCGCTACCGCTCGATCCGGCCTTGCCCCTGCTGGGCGTGAACCTCGACCTGAGTCTGTACGACGAAGCCGGACGCGAGCGGTACCTCCGCCTGCTGGCGGATGCCGGTGTGGCGGTGCTGCGGCAGCCAATCCGCTGGTCAGAGTTCGAAGCGCGGCCGGGCCAGATTGACTTCAGGACAACCGACGCCCTTGTGGCTGCCGCAGAGCGACACGGCCTGCATCTGCTGTTCACCTTGCATACCAGCCCGGCGTGGGCGCGGCATGATCCCGACCCGCCTGCTCATTGGTGGCTGTGTGACGATCCGGCCGTCCTCGGGCCGGGACTTTCGATTTACACGCCGCCGACCGATCCGGCCGGGCTGGCTCGGTTCGCTGCTGCACTCGCCTCGCGCTACCGCGGCCGCCTGTGGGCCATTGAGATCTGGAACGAGCCCAATCTGCTGCCCAACTGGCGACGGGCGGGACCAGATCCTGAGGATTACGCGAGGCTGCTCGAGCAGACGGCCGGCGCGGTCCGGCAGCAGGCGCCGGGCCTGCTGATCGTGTCGGGGGCGTTGGCGCCGACAACCGATGTCGGGGTCTGCTACCTCTCGGACTACGTCTTCTTGGATCGCCTGGCCGCAACGGGGGTCCTCGAGACGGTCGATGCGGTGGGCATCGAGCCGTTCGGCTTGCGCAGCGGTCCTGACGACCCTCGTCGGGACCGGGAGGTGCTCAACTTCGGCCGGGCGGAGGTCCTCCACGGGGTGCTGACCAGGAGAGGCGTGCAGCGCCCTCTTTGGGCTGTGGCGTGGGGCTGGTGTGCCGAGGAGCTGGCCAGTGCCACCGAGACTCCATGGGGCACTCACCCGGCCCGGGAGGTCAGGGGCTGGATACCGGAAGCGTGGAGCCTTGCCCGCATGTCCTGGCCGTGGCTGGGTCCGATGTTCCTGTGGCGCTTCCAGCCGGCCGCCCAGGATGCCCCTGAGCAATGGTGCTATGCGCTCGTTGATCGGGAAGGCCGGCCAACTAAGCTCTGGCCTGCTCTTCTGACCATCGGCCGTGGGGTTCCCACCGTAAGCGGTGCGCCGGAGCAGGCGCCGATCGAGGCCCGGTGGCTGAAGCAGGCGGCTGCATTGGCCTCGGGGGCGCTGCTCGTTGGCGGGGGTCTACTGCTCGGCTGGCGGTCCCTGCGCCGGCTGGGCGCGCGGGTCCGTGTGCCCCTGGAGCGGCTGGCGAATGCCCCTGACAGGTATCTGGCCGCGCTGTGGCTGGCGGCTGTTGCTCTGGCTGCTCTGCCTGCCTGGCCGGCAAGCCTGGTGGCCGTGCCGATGCTGGTACTGCTTGCGGCTGTGCGGCCGCACTTTGCCCTGGCGGCTGTGGCAGCGGCCGCGCCCTTCTACTTCCGGTTGCGGCTCTACGCTGGCCCGCGCCCGTTTGGCAGCGTCGAACTGCTAATCGCCGTGGCTCTTGGTGGCCGCCTGGTGGCCCACGGACTGCGGCTCGCGGAGCAGGGAGAGCTTCCGCGGCTGCGGCTGAGCGAGGCGCGACTCCGCCAGCTCCGTCTGGAAGCGCTGGACGTGCTGCCGACGGTGTTGGTTGCCTGGTCGGCGACAAGCCTCCTCTGGACGAGCTATCGTGGCGTTGCAGCCCGCGAGTGGCGCACGGTGATTCTGGAGCCGGTGATCTATTACGCTCTCTTGCGCACCAGCCCCGACCGTCGGTCGGCGGTTCGGGCGGCGCTGGCGGGGACGATCGCCGGTGGGCTGGTGGCTGCGCTTTGGGGCCTGGCGGGCGTAGGCCTGACCCGCCTGGGCCTGGCGAGCCAGGCTATTTTGGCCGAGGGCGTGCTCCGGGCGCACGGCCCTTATGGCTCACCAAACAACCTGGCGCTGTACCTGGGTCGTCTGGTCCCACTCCTGGCAGTTGCCCTGCTTCACAGCCGGCGCTGGCGCTGGGCGCTCATACCGGCGGCGGCCGTTATCGGCCTGGCACTGGTGGCTACTTTCAGCCGCGGCGCGCTGCTTGTCGGCTTGCCGGTGGCTGCGGTTTACCTGACGCTCGTGCACCGGACGCAGCCTCGGCTGCGACGACGGACGGTCTGGCTCACCATCCTGGCGGCACTCCTCGTAGTCGGTCTGCTGGCACCGTTTGCCTCAAGCCAGCGTCTGAGCGGCGCCTTTCAGCTCGCGCCAGGTAGTACGCTGTTCATGCGCCTTCGGCTGTGGCAGTCGTCTCTGGCCATGCTTGGCGACCATTGGCTGCTGGGCGTTGGTCTGGACAACTTCCTGCCCCACTATCGGGACACCTACGTCCAGCGTGACGTCGTCCAGGAGCGTTTCCTGAGCCACCCCCACAACTGGATTCTCGACTGGTGGCTGCGTCTGGGGGTGACAGGCCCGGTTTTGTTCTGTGGCCTGGTAATCGGCAATCTGCGTTGCGCCCGACGGCTGTGTGCGCGGCACCGCGCTTTGCCGGGCCTGGCCGCTGTTGGGGTAGGCATGCAGGTCTATACCCTGGCCCACGGGCTGGTGGACCAGTCATTCTTCCTGGTTGACCTGGCGCTTCTGTGGTGGATAAGCCAAAGCGCGGTCCTGGCGGCCGGCGAAGAGCCGTCGTGTGGGCAGAGCCCTGGGCAGCCGGATGAAAGTGGGCCCAGCAGGATTCGAACCTGCGACCAACCGGTTATGAGCCGGTCGCTCTGCCGCTGAGCTATGGGCCCGGATCCTTAGCCTCACCGCCTTGCTGAAGCGCTGCCTCGCCACGTGGGTACTCGAGACGCTGCTGTGCCTCGGGCGACCGCGTGACCGGCACCGCTCCCGCTGTGGGCGGAAAAGCGGGTGACGGGAATCGAACCCGTACCACCAGCTTGGAAGGCTGGAGCTCTACCGTTGAGCTACACCCGCACAGCCTGTCGGGGCGAGAGGATTCGAACCTCCGACCTCAGCGTCCCAAACGCTGCGCGCTAACCGGCCTGCGCTACGCCCCGCGCGTGACCGATTATAGGCGGGCAGTCCGGCGGGGTCAATGCCCGGCCGACGGTTCCCGGTCGCTGAGCGGATCCTGGTCAGCGGACAGACCAGATCCGGCTTATCTGCTTTCCGCCCGGCGATGAGGCTGGCCGACACAATGTCGACACCTGGCAGGCGGCTTGGCAGGCCCCAAGCGCGCTGTCGGCAGCGCGCCTTCGCGCCAGCTGTCGGCCCGGGTGGCAGGGCCGAGAACGCGCCTTCGCCCGCCGCCCGTCGGGGTCCCCAGGGTCAGCCGTGGGGGATGGTCACTGCCAGCCAGAGGTCCTCACGGCCAGTCAAGGTTGTAACAGCGAATGGTAAAGGCGATGGTGCGGTAGATGTTGCCTAGCTGCTCGGAAGTTGGCGCCTCGTAGAAGAAGCCCGGCTGGCTGGCAATTCGCCGCAAGATGTCGAAATCGACATCCGGGGCGCTGCCCAGACCGATGGTGAAGAGCACAACTTGGGCCTGGCGTGCCCGCTCGACCTGTGTCAAGATAAGCGTGTCAGGATCCTCGACGCCCGTGCTGCGGCCGTCGGTGAGCAAGACAATCACCCGGTTGCGACCCGGGCGAGCGCGCGGACCGACCAGCTCATCCACCGCCGCCGCCAGGCCCAGGTCGATCCGGGTGCCGGCGGCGGTGGTCAGGCCGGCGATAGTTCGCAGTAGCGCCTCTCGATCACCGGTCAGCGGTTGGGCGAGGCGCGCTGAATCGTGAAAGCTCACGACGGCGCACTGGTCTTCGGGCAGGTCGAGGTAATCTACGAACTGGCTGGCCGCGGCTTTGGCCGCCTCTATTTTCTTCAGCGAGCCGCCCGTTGAGGGTAGCTCCATACTGCCCGAAGTGTCGATGGCCAGCACCACGTCAGCCCGCACTTTCAGGTCCTCGCACTTCTGCGCCAGGGTGATCGGCAGGTACAGCGGCACCGGCGGCGGTGGCGTGGCCGTCGGGGTCGGGAAGGGCGTGCTGGTGGGCGTCGGCGTGGGCGGTTCGGCAAGGACCTCGACCAGCGGCACAGGGAAAAGGAAGCGGCCTGGTTGATCCAGGCCATCTATGAACGTCGCCCTGGCCTCGACGTTGGTCGGATAGGTGCCCAGGTCGAGGGGCTCGATCCGGTAACGCAACTGGCGCCCACCAAATGGCACATCGGTCAGCGTCCAGGTGAGCATCCGGTTAGCCTCATCCCAGGCGGCGGCCGGTTGCGCCGAGCCGGGCACGTAGCGGACGTTAGACGGCAGCTCGTCGGTTACCGTCATGCTCCGCGCCAGCACGGTCGCCAGGATGCGCCGACCAATCTCACCGTAGATCCTTGCCAGGTCAGAGGTATCAGGAGTGAAGTAGTAGTGCTCGGGGCTGGAGGCGGCCAGGACGAGCATCATGGGGTCGACGTCGCCAAAACCGATGGTGAACACCCGCACGCCGTTCGCCTTGGCCTCGTCAGCGGCGGCCAGCGCGTCCTCAGGCTCGCGGTCTTTGCCGTCGGTCAAGAGCACCAGCACCCCGAGGCTGTTGGGCCGACGTCGAGGTCCCAGCAGCTCGGCGGCGGAGACGCGAATGGCATCGGCGATGCTGGTGCCACCGATCGCCTGGATGGACCTCAGGGCGTTGGCGATCAGCGCGCGATCCTGGGTCAGGGGCTGAACCAGCTGGGCCGAGTTGTTGAAGGTGACCAGCCCAATCTGATCGCGATCGAGATCGGCTGAGTTGACGAAACTCAAGGCAGCGGCAATAGTACGGGTGATCTTCTGGTCGGCATTCATCGAGTAGGAGCGGTCGATGGCCAAGACGATGTCCGCCCGCGGGGCCGTATTGGGGCATTCGCCGCCGATCTCGAGCTCGACCGTAACTTGAGCGCCGATACGAACCGACTGCGGCCGGGCACGCTTGTCGCCGCGGATGCGGCAGGCGTCGCCGCCCGCGGCCGGGGGCTCGGGAGTGCGCGCCGGGTCAAGCGCCCAGACGCGGATGGTGTTGGCTGAGCGGTCGGAGCTATACACCCGGCCGGCGCTGTCCACGGCGATGTCGCTGACGGCTGCCCCGGCGGCCGAGTAGGCGGTCGCATCCCAGGCAGCAATGACTTCGCCACCTGACGAGTACTTGCGGATCAGACCGTCCGTGGTCAGGACGAACAGGGAGCCGTCAGTGGCCCAGGCGATCCGGGCGGGAGTGCCCTCCACCGGCCAGCTCGTGACAAGTTGCCCTTGCCGGTAGATCTCGATCCGCCGGCGGCTGCGATTGACGGCCGCGTAAAGGCTTTCGTCGGCCGCCGGCGAACGGGCCAGATCCCAGTACAGCTCCCAGCCGGCCGGTGATTCGCCGCCGGCCAGTGGCCAGGAATCAGCCAGAGTCAGGGTGCTGGTGACCGGCTGGTAGCGGCGCACCTCAGCGTAGGCCGCGTCGAGCACGGCCACGTCCCGGCGCCCCAGACCGGCGGTGAGAGCCGTCAGCCAGAAGGCCTCAGTTCCTCTGGCGAGGCGGACCGAGGCGCTCAACGCCCCGTCTTTAGTCAGCCGGTGGAGGTACCGCGCCTCGCCGACCAGGATGTCCCCGCCAGGCATTACGAATGCATCCACCGCCTGACGGGGCGTTGTCAAGCCGGCACGTTGCGCCGGCAGCAGGTGCTGAAGCTGCGCCACCCCATCGGTGGCGAAGCCCTGTATGCGCGGCCACTCGTCAAGGACCCACAGGCGGCCATCGGGACCGTAATGGACCGCCCGCGGATGGTTGAGTCGGCCTGGCGGATAGCCGAGCAGCCGCCAGATGGGCCCCATGGGGGTCCCTTCTCTTGGCCGGAGCGGATAGCGTACCACGCCGTGCAGTTGCCGGGCGTCCGAAGCCAGCGTGGCGTAGATGCCGTGCGTCTCCGACAGGGCGATGCCACGCAGGCCGGTCTGGTACATGGCCAGGGCGCTGGCCGAGGAGTCTGCCGGGTACCAGATGATCACACCCTCGCCTGGCCGATCCAGCCGCTCGTGCAGCATGTAGATGTCGCCTCGGCTGTCGACGGCCAGGTCGAGCGGGCTGAGGGCAGTTTGCAGCTCGGCGAGCAGCTGGCCATCGGGGCTGGTGATGATAATGCGGTTGCTGCCGAAATCGGCAACGTACACGCGACCGTCGGCACCAACGTCGATACCCCGTGGCTCCTGGGCCAAGGCCCAGCGCCCGACCTCGATGCCCTGCCGGAAGACCACCACCAGGCCGTGCTCAGGGTAGGTGACGAACACGCGGTCGGCCGAGGCTGCAATGCCCCACGGGGCAACGAGATCGGCAGCCCGCCAGGCCTTTCTCGGCACGCCGTCAAGGCTGTACTCGACAAGGCGATCGTTGCCCCGATCGGTGATGAACAGGGTGCCGCCCCAGGCGGCGATGTCCTGCGGTGCCTTGAGGTCGCCCAGCTGCTCGCCGCGTTGCCCCCAGCTGGCCTGGAAGCGGCCGGCGGGATCGAATTGCTGGAAGCGGTCGTTACCACTATCGACCAGGTAGACGGCGTTGCCCAGTACGGTGATGCCCGCCGGATCCAGCACCGAACCGGGCGCGCCCTGAGCTGTGCTACCGTCCCAGGTGGCGACGAGCGAGTACGCCTCTCGTAGCTCGCCCTGGGCGCGCGTGGTCAATGCGGCGGTGCGCGGTGCGGGGAGTCCTAATAGTGCCGCAATTGCGGCACCAACCAATGCAATCGCCGTCCACAGCCCCGATCTTTTCACCACCACCACCACCATCGTTGCCCCCATCCTGGTCGCCAGCAGATGCTTTATGCCCCCGGCGGTACCTAATCGGGTGCCGATCACTGCGCCCGGACCGGGCTTGTCTCCCGGAGCCAGGCCGCCAACCCCGCCCAAGGCCGGCGCCGCAAGCCCGAATTATAGGAATGCCGCGCGCCTGCCACAACAGACCCGGCGAGGCGAAGCACAACCGGGCGCGGTCTCCCGCGCCCGGTTGACTTGACTACGATTGTGCCCCTACTCGCCCGCGCCGGGGAGCGGCGAGGGGGACCGAAGCTGCAAGTGCGTCACTTGCAGCCGAGTGTGCCGTAAATCTGGGCGTAGACCGCCTTCAGGTCCTCGGCGTTGGCCATGTAGTAGAACTTCGCCGGCTCGGAAGCCATGCCCAGAAGCAGCCGCTCCAGAATGTCGTTCGGCTCGCCCAAACCAATGGTGTATAGCCAGTTCCCGGCATCCTTGGCCAGCTGAGCACGCCGGAGCACGGTCGTTTCTTGTGAGCCGTCCTCAGCCGGTGGCACCTGGTTCGGCAACCCGTCAGTCAGCAGGATGATCACCTTCTGATTCTTGGGCCGATGGTTGGGCCCTGAGGTGGCCTCAGCACCGACATCGACAGCCAGGTCCAGCCGCGTGTACTCCGCCACTTTGGCTGGGAGCCGATCGAGGGCGGCGATCGCCAAAGCCTTGTTGTTGGTGAGCGGTTGCTCGATCCAGGCCTTGCGGTTGAAGCCGACAATCGCCACCTGCTCGTAGTCGCCGTTGTGATCCGGCGTAGTGCGGTTCATGATCTCGACGAAGTACTTGGCGGCCTCCAATGCCGCAGCGAGCTTGGACCGGCCCAGAGGTGTCTTTCGGCCCATGCTCGTCGAGAGGTCCATGACCAGGGCGACGTCGGAGTACCAGTAGAACGGGTTACAGGTCGGCGTTGGCGTCGGCGTGTTGGTTGGCGTCGGCGTTGGCGTCGGGGTGTTGGTTGGGGTGTTGGTCGGCGTGTTGACTGGCGTGTTCGTCGGCGTGGGCGAAGGCGTCACGGTGCTGGTGGGCGGCGGCAATGTCCGGGTTGGCACCGGCTTGGGCTCCAGAACCTGGACCCACGGAATCTCGAAGGTCTTCGAGCCGGTGCGCCCCTTGTTGTCCCAGAAGTTCAGCTCGGCGCCGACGTTGGTAGGCCAGTAGCCGGGCTCGAGCGGCTCCACCCAGAAGGTGTAGGTGACGCCCGTGCTGGCCACGAAGTTCGTGTCCCACTCGAGTATGTCCTTGTTGGGTGAGATGGTCTTGGGCTGTGGCTCGGCACTGCCGTCTATGTAGCGCATGTTGTCCGGCAGGGTGTCCTTAACCACGAGACGCTTCAGGACAATGTTTTGAATCTCCTTGCGGATGCGCTCGAAGACCGCCAGCAGGCCCGAGGCCTCTTCCACCTGGAAGTAATAGCGGGCCGAGCTGGCTGCCTGGCGCATGCAGGCGGCATCGCAGTCATTGCCGACGCAGATCGTGATAAGCAGCACCCCCTGGCCCTTCGCCTGCCCGGCCGCGCGCAGCACCGGATCGCAGCCGGCGTTGTTCTGGCCGTCGGAGAGGACGATCATCACCTCGTTGATCTGCGAGCCCTGAGGCGCGTCGCGCCGGGCCTTGACCAGATTCTTGAGCCCTTCCTGAATTCCCAGATCGATGGCCGTTCCGCCGCCGGCCTGGATCTTCCTGATGGCGCTGATGACCCTTGACTCCACGTTGGTCAGCTGGACCAGGGTCTGGGCAACACTATGGAAGGCAACCACCCCCACCCGGGTATTTGGGTAGTCAGCCAGTTTGAGCCGGCGCACCAGCTCGCTGGCGGCATCCTTCATCTGCTCGATCTTGGTGCCCTCCATGGAGCCGGAACGGTCCAGGACAAGCACGATGTGCAACGGATACACCTCGCCGGCGCAGACCGCCATGACGCGCATGGTGATTTTGGTTCGCTCGCCCTTTAGCAGCACGCGCGGATTGGCGTTCTTGGAGGGCTCAGCCAGACAGGGACTCTCCTCACGCTGCATCACCACGCTCGCTGTGGGCGAGGCGTAGGCTGCCGAGGAGCTGATCGTGGCTGCCAGCGCCACGAGCAGGGCGATACCCAGACCAAACCACATAAACCGGCGCATTTCGAGTCTCCTTCCCGTATTGGTTTTCCCTTGCTGGTTTTCACTTGGGGCCAGGCGCTGCGCTCGGGGAGCGAGCAGAGCGTCTAGCCGGCGCGATCTTACAAGCGATCCCGGGGCCGGTCAAGCCAAGAGCGGCCGTGCCTCTGCCAAGGGCCCTTAGGCCACCAGCACTTCATTCTAAGCCCAAGCTCCCTCCTTGTCAACCACCGCACCAGCTTTCGGAGCAGCGGGCCAGGAATGTCAGCCTTGGCAGGCTACCAGTCACCTGACGTGGCTCCCGATTCCGCTAGCTTTAACACTCTGCGGGGCCAGTTCTGGACAGAGGAGTGACTCCAGCGAGCTTGGGCCGGGCGGCCCATCTCACGGCTCCTTCCCGTGCCTTCTTGGCATAGCTTGGCCGACGCCGTGCCTGGCGTGCCGTCGGCCTGATCGGGGCAGAGCCTCGCACCGGATCAGAGCCTGGAAACGGTCGGCGGAGGAAGGGGCCAGAAGGGCTGGGGGCTGCCGCCAAAAACGCTCCTGAAACGGCGGCGCGTCTATCACTGTCCGGCGATGGGCCGTTACTTCCTGCAGACACCGCGATGTCGTCGCTTGGCGGCGCATGTCGCGTCCTCTATTATGCGGGGCGAGCGCAAGCGGAGGGTGAGATGATCGTCACACGGCGGCGTTGGCTTCCAGCCGTTGGCCTGGCCTTGGTCATGTGGGGCAGCTCGGCGGCGACTGCCCCGGCGCAGCAGAGTATGCAGTGCCAGGTCACGGGGGACAAAGTTGTGTCGCCGACCCGCATTCGCCTCGGAGAGACGGTGCAGGTTCGGCTAAGCCTCAATGCTGAGTGCCCGCCAAACCGCTACTATCGGGCGGACATCGTGCTGGTCATCGACCGCAGCCGCTCGATGCAGAATAGCGGCAAGCTGGAAGCCGCCAAGCAAGCAGCCAAGACGTTCTCGGCGACGGTCAACCTGCAGACTGATCGCATTGCCGTGGTGGCCTTCCATGGCCAATCAGAGGTCGTTGTCGAGTTTAGCCAGGACCTGAGTGCCATTCAGGCGGCCATCGATGGCATCGGCATTGAATCAGCCACCGACATTTCCCTGGCGCTGCGCACCGCGCAAGACCTGCTCCAGACTGACGGCCGGGATGGCGCCCTGCCGGTGATTGTCCTCATCACCGACGGTGCCCCGAACAGACCACCACCCGATCCGCATCAGGCGGCGCGTGATGCTGCGGCCGCCGCGAAGCTGGCGGGCACCCAGATCTTCACCGTCGGGCTGGGACCTGATGCCGATGCCACCCTGTTGCGGCAACTGGCCAGTGCCGACACCAACTACTACTACTCGCCAACGCCTGCGGAGCTTGAAGAGATATACCGCACCATCGCCATTCTGGTGGGCACTTACGTGCTTTCGGATGTCATCGTCGAGGACCTGCTGAGCTCGGATGTCACCATGGTCCCTGGGACGCTCATGCCGGGGGGCACAGTGATCGGGCAAGAAATCCTGTGGAGCGTCGGCCTGATGCCGCCGGAGGGGGCCACCTGGGTGTACCAGGTCAAGCCGAAGCGTGCCGGAACCTATCCCACCAACCAATGGGCCTATGCCACTTACACCGATGCCGACGGCGAGCGTCGCGAGTACAGCTTCCCGTTGCCCAAGGTGACCGTGATTGATCCTAACGTCGAGCAACCGTGCTCGGGGGCGGCCATGTGGACCATCACCGTGCAGGGCTTCCCCGATGGCGTTGGTGTGGGCGGCCTCGAGATCCAAGGCTGCAACAATCAGTTCGATGGGGGCGACTGGGTCGTCGGCACCGCCTATCGGCTGCCGCCTCTCAGCTTCCAACTGGTGGCCGCGCTCAGCGGCGAGGTGATTTACAGCGGAACTGGCGTCGCCGGGCCTGGACGGGTCGACCAGCGACTTTACATTCGCACTTGCCAGCCACCTCCTTACCGACTTAGGTTGACAAACGCTGACCTGGCGGGGTACAAGTTGTGCCCGAACAGCCCTGTGGAGCGGTTGATCACCAGCCGTGACTTCCGTCCGCCGGGCCTGAATCGCACCGAGGTCCGCTACGGCTTCGTTCGCTGATGATCGTGTAGGCCGGCTGCGGCGTGAGAAGCGGCTGGCCAGCTGTTTGGGCTCGCCGGCTGACAGGAGGAGGACGAGGATGGCACAGACTCGAGCCAGCGGTGTGAGTGCCGCCTGGTGGTTCTTTCTTATCGTGGCGCTGTTGCCGTTGCACCTGGCGGCAGTAGGCGGGGGTGGTCTTGAGCCTGTCTGGTCTGCTCAGCCCAGTCCCACATCTGACCTGCCGTCGCCGCCACCTACGGCAACCTTGCCAGTGACTACCACTCCCGTGCTGCCGCCGCCGTGGCCCACGGCCACGTCACCGGGCAGTACGCCGGTTCTGCCTACGCCGATTGCGACCGCCACTTCCGCCCAGCCCAGCCCGACCCCGGCGTCCGGTGTTCAGGTCTGCCCCCAGATCGTGCGCAAGGTGCCAGCATCGGTCATCGCCGCCGCCCTGGCCAATCCGGCGGCCATAAGCGGCTACAACCGACCACTGAATCCTTCCCGCCCTGCTGGCCCCATGAACCCTCTGCGCAGCTGGCTATCCATCCGCGTCTATGCCAAGCCGTTCCATCCACTATACAACGGGCTCGAGTTCAAGGCCGGCTGTCCGTAGACCAACACCGTCCTGTGGCCCTGACTACCTCCGCGGTGGTCGACTTTGGGGCGTGAACTGAACGACCTCGCCAGTCAGGCGCCGTTCTATGCGGCCGCGGCGTGACAACCACTCCAGCAGAGCGGCGGTCTCGCTGAGGGTCAGGTCCAGGAGCTTGGGATCAGCCGGGAGTCCCATGGCCCGGGCGATCTCCCAGACTGTCCGCGCCCCGTCGTTGACCGCCTCTTCAGCCGCCCGGACGCGGCTGTTTACCGTCAGCACGCGGCGGGCGACCAGGAGGGCGTGGGCCCGAATCGGTGGCCCGTGGCCAGGCCAGGCGATCCGAACCGGAAGACGCCCCACCAGGCGCCAGGACGCCAAGAGCCGCTCCAGGGCGGTGCTGCGCGGCGCCGGTGGGATGCGCGGCGCTAGCACGGGCGCGGTGTGCAGGTAGCGCAAGAGCAGGTCGCCGCAAAACAGAATCCCTGACGGACGGTGATGCAGGCAGATGTGGTCCTCGCTGTGACCCGGCGTGTAGTGCACCGACCAGAGGTCATCGCCCAGGCGCAGGCGAGAGCCGTCAGCCAGCGGGGCGATGGCGTCTGGGCTCACGCTTTGAGCCAAGGACCGGCGTTCGGCGAGCACGGTCAGCAACGCCTGCCGTAGGGGATCTGGCAGGCCTGCGGCAGTTGCGGCCCGGTCGTAGTATTCCAGCCGCCGCTCCCAGGCCACGACGAAGTCGCGGAGCATCGCGACGGCCTTTGGATGGGCCAGCACACGAGCTCCTGTCACTTCCTGGAGCTGGCCGGCCAGGCCGCAATGGTCGACATGGCCATGGGTGACAACGATGAAGCGCAGGTCGCCCAGACGAGACCCACAGGTGGCCATTGCCTCGGCAATGGCATCCAGCCCACCGGCCTCGTGGGGGCCGGTGTCCACCAGGGCTGGCACCTGGCCGGGTACGAAGTAGACGTTGACGTCGCCGACCGGCAAAGGGGTGCGCTGGGCGAAGCGCCGCACCAGGGGCCCGCTTTCACCCTCAGCGGGATCCGTGGGCGGGCTCGCAGGAGCGCGCTTCACTGCTCGGCAGCGGTGCGGGATGCGGCGTCTGCTGAGCGCACCAGGATGGTCCATACCCCCTGTTGCACTACGTCGTCATCCTGGTTGACCACCTGCACCTCGAAGTCCACTATGCCTGCTCCAGCCCCGCGGAGTTCTCGTTTGCCGGCCACGCGGATGCGAACCCGGATTGTGTCGCCAAAGAGCACCGGTTTCCTGAACTTCCAGTCCACTGCACGGAAGGCCAGGGCCGTCCCGTCCAGGAAGCCCAGTCGAGAGGCCAGCCCGCTAGCCACTCCCAGAACCAGAAGACCGTGAGCGATCCTCTGGCCGAACATCGACCGGCTCGCGAACTCGGCATCGGTGTGCAAGGGGTTGTAGTCGCCCGAGAGCCCGGCGAACAGCACAACATCGGCCTCGGTCACAGTTCTGGCGGGGCTCTCCAACTGAACCGTTTCGGTTAGCTGCTCAAAGTACAATCCTTGACCCGCCGACCGACTCGCTTCCTGCATTCTGCCTCCCTCTGGCTATGGCGCGGTCTCGCCGGCCGATTCTAAAGCACCGGTTGATCGAGCACAACCGGCGCCCGCAAGCGGTCCTGCGTCACGCGCGGCCAGCATTGACCTGCTCTGTGACTGGTGCTACAAGTCGCGGCCGATGCCAAGCGAAGACCGGTCAGGCCGATTCCCGGATGTCTTTCGCCTTTACGCCTTGAGTGCTGCTGCCTGGGGCCTTTTCGCCGCAACCAGCATTCTCTGGGCTTTGGCCGGCCTTGCCCTGGCCTGGTCCAGCCCCCTTCCCGCGCTCGGCTTTGGCCGGCTGTCGGTCGCCGGCCTCCTGGCCAGCAGCCTGGGTGCTGTGTCGCTGGCCCTGGCTGGTGCCTGGCTGCGGCTTGGCACCGAAGTTTCGCCACGGGTAGACCAGCCGCGCTCGGCATGGATCGCCCTGGGGCTCTGGAACGTGGGTCTGGCGCTGGCGGTGGGCTCCGCTCTGGGCGCGGGCGCGTCGGCTGAACCGCTGGCCCCGCCGCTTGTCCCCGGCCTTGCCCTGTGGGTGTCAGCCTTCTTGTGGCTGTTGGCCATCTGGCGAAACGCGCTCACGACCTCGGAATCGCCAGGCGTCGGCCAGTGGTTCGGGCTGCTGGCGGCGGTGGGCCTCCTGGCTTCGCTGTCCGTCGGCCTGCTAGTGCCGCTCTTGGGCGGGGTCGGTCAGGCCATCGCGGGCGCGGTCTACGCCAGGTCGCTTCTCGCCCTCTGGGTGGCGCCTGGCGGCATCGGGCTGGCAGCGATTCGGATGCCGTGGGCGGTGCATCGCCCACTGTACGGTCGCCGGCTGGCTGTTGCCGCCTGGGCCAGCTGGCTCGTCCTGGTGCCGCTGTCGATGGCGCGCGATCTGCCGGGCGACCTTTTCGGTGGCTGGCCATCGCGCATTGTCCTGGCCTGTGGCGTGCTGCAAGGCATTCCGGCGCTGCTGTGTCTGGTCCTGATTGCCGGTACGCTGGTGGGCGCTGAGCGCCGTCGGCCGGGCGGCGAGGCGGCTTTCCTACTGCTGGGCGTGGCCGCGACCGCGCTCGGCATGATGTCGGAAGCGGCGTTGCTGGCCGGGCTGGGGCCAGTGGTACAGTTCACCGCCTGGAATTCCGTTGCGCCCGTGCCGCCGATCTGGCCGGCTTCCTGGCTGTTGGCAATTGGGGCCAGCTACCTGGCTGCAGGGGTCAAGCCGGCCGCGCCGGTGCCGATCAGGCCGAGCCACCACCTCCTGGCAGCGATGCTAACCGCGGCGGTGCTCATCGCCCCCCGCGGCCCGATTGGCCTGGCCGAGATCGCTGGCGGCGCCGAGGCGTGGCTGGCTGAGGGCAGCTCGGCCGTCGTTCGAGCGGGCGCGGCGCTGACGCTCCCCGGCTGTGCGCTGTTGTGGTTTGTGGCCTGGGTCTGGCTGGCCAACATGCTGGCGGTGCGCCGGGCACAGCCGGCGAGTGCGCTCGACCGACCGAGCGGCCAGGTTACGGCACTGCCGGGCAGTGTGGTGGCTTGGGCCAGCGTGACCGGGATAGCCTTTGGTTTGCTGGGCAGCCTGTTCGTGCCCTTATCTCAGCCGGCAGCACCGCCGCCTGCCGGACGGGCAACAGACCGCGCACCCCTGCCGGGGGGCAGTCGAGCCCGTGGCCAGGCGGTCTATCTGCGCGAGGGATGCGTCATCTGCCACTCGCAGCGTGTTCGACCTGGCCAGCTCGATAGACCCTACGGGCGGCCGACGGTACCGGCCGACTACGGATCGGGACCCGCCCTGGCCGGGCTGCGGCGCTGGGGACCCGACTTGGCCTGGGCGGGTGACCGCTACCCAGATCGTTTTGCCCTGGCCCGGCGACTGGCCGTGCATGGGCGCCAGGGAGCGCCGTCGTTTCCGTGGCTCTTCGGGCCCGATGGCACGACCGCCGACGGCGACGCCGTAGTTGACTACCTGATCGGCCTTATGAGCTCCGAGCCCGGGAGTTAGCGGTGTCTCAGGCTCGCGTGGCGGACAGCCCAACGGCCAGCGAGGTCCCGAAAGCTAAGCTGGCTCTCATCGATGCGCCCGTGCCACGCTTTGTCTGGCTGTTGGTGACGCTCTTCATCGCCGGGTCGTTTTGGGCCGCGCGGGGCGACAGCGTCGCGCAGCCGGTGGCCACGCCGGCCCCGCCGCGGACCAGTCTGCCTGCGCAATGGCCGACCGCCGGGGCTGATCTCTTTCTGGCTGCCGGTTGCGCCAGCTGCCACGCTACGGTCGGGCGGTCGACGAAGCTTGGTCCGAGCCTGGCCGGGGCGCTGAAGAGTGCCGAAGCTCGGCTGGCGGATCCAGGTTACGCCGGCCAGGCGGCCACGCCAGAGGAGTACCTGGTCGAGGCCACGGTCGACCACTGTCGCGACCTGATTCCGGGTTACAGCTGCGCCGGTGTCCCAGACTACGGTGTGATGCTCACAGGCGACCAGGTGAGCGGACTCGTGCAGTTCCTGGTCGGTCTAGCGGAGGGCGGTGGCTGATGGCCGGTAGCGAGCTGGGAGCCAGTCTGGACGACCCGCGACGCTGTGGCGAGCGGCCAGAGGCCTGGCTCGCCAGCCAGGCCGAGGGCGGCGACGGCGCGGCCACGGCCGATCTAGTAGCGCGCTGGGATCCTGGCGAGGATGTGGGTCCGCTGTTGCGCAGCGTGGCCGCGTCCCTGGTTGGCCTTGGCGGTGCTCTGGCCCTTGATAGCCTGGTTAGCAACGGGCCGAGCTGGGCTCGCCTGGGCAGCGCCCTCGTCGGCACGGGCCTGACGGGCGGCGTGGTCACCGTGTCGGCCCTGGCCCTGGCGACGGCCCTCGTCTTCACTTATGGCCAGGTGCGCCGCTTCCTGGTCCTGCCGCCACTGGCAGTCGGGGTCACATGGACGCTCGGTCTGTGGATCGCGGCCGGGCCGCTCTTGCTGGCCCGGGCGCATTGGCTCGCTCCCGACCCAACGGCAGTTATGGCAACTCTGTGGGCCGCGTGCCTGCTGGTCGGCGAGACGACCGCTGGCGTGCTCTGGTTCGGCCTGGTGCTGGGCTGGCTCTGCCGTCGGCTTCCAGCCGGACCGCCTCCCTCGGGCGCACAGCCTCGCCGCTAACAGGCTCTCACCATATAATGCCCGGCCGTGTGGCGATCCATGCGTCAGAAGCGCACCTGGCTTGGCCTGGCCGTGAGCCTCGTGGCGCTATACGTGGCCTTCCGGGGCGTCAGCTTAGTTGAACTCAGCCGCGAGCTGGCTCGCGCTGACTACGCCTGGGTCGTGCCAACGGTGGTCGTGGTGCTGGCTGGCCAGCTAGCGAGGTCGGTGCGCTGGCAGCTGTTGTTCGGGGAAGGGCCGCGTCCCACCCTGGCGGAATCGTTCGCCATTCTCTCTATCGGCTATATGGTCAGCGCTGTTTTCCCCTTGCGGCTCGGTGATCCGGTCCGGGCGTGGTTGGTGGAAACGAGGACACGGGCCAGTGGCGCCGCCGGCCTGGCGACGGTTTTAGTCGAGCGCGCGGTCGACTTCCTTACGGTGGCAGTGCTGCTCGCATTGTGGCTTCCAGCCCCGGCGGCTACCTTGTTGCAGACCGCGTTTCGCTTTGGAGAGTGGGTTAGCGCTCCAACTCTAAGCATGGCCGCTCTGGCCTTGGTACTCACCGTATACGTGGCCTGTCTGGTACTGTCTTCCGGCTCCGAGCGCGTTGGCCACCTGCTGGCAGGCGGCCTGGTTCGAATGGGGCTGCGCCCGCTTGCGGCAGCGCGCCTAGGGGCCCAGGGAACCGCTTTCCTGAACGGTTTTGGCGCCCTGAGGCGTTTGGACCGCGCGCTGGCGACTGCTGCCTGGTCGGGCGTGGTTTGGGGCCTCGGCACTCTGTCGACCTGGCTCATGATGCGCAGCTTCGGCATCGAGCTACCCCTCGCGGCGGCGGCGTTCGTGCTCTGTGCGACGGCCCTGTTTGCTGTGTTGCCATCTTCACCGGGCTATGTAGGCGTCTTTCACTCCGCCGCGCGTCTGGCCCTGGGGGTCTACGCTGCTGCCCTTGGGGTGAGTATTCCGCTGGCGTCGGTGGTGTCTTACACGCTGGTACTTCACGCCCTCACCATGGTAGTCATTGTGGTGTTGGGCCTGATCGGTCTGCTCATGCTCGGCCTATCTGGGGGCGAGCTCGGCCGCCAGCTAGGCGATGTGCCGGCCGTTTCCTGAGGACGGCTGCCTGCGTCGCTCGGTCCTTCCGGCGGGCCAAGTGGCGCGATGCGAGCCACCTGCCTATACTGCCGCGCCTGGTGTGGCAGGCGGGCTATGCCTGGCGGTCTCGAGTTATGCCACCTGCCGGAAGGTGTCGAGCAACATGGGAGGCGCATGAACGAGTCGGCGGCAGCTCGCGGTGCTGGGCCGTGGCGAATCCGTCTCGAGCGCGCGCTGGCCAACGAAGCGGATATGGCCTTCAAGCGCCGCGCCAGAGCGGTGTTCGATTTTCTGTCGCTCGCCGATGGGGACCGGGTTCTGGATGCCGGCTGTGGGCGGGGTTTCTTCCTGAACCTGACCCGGGCGCTGTTTCCTGGCGTTCAGCTGGTGGGTGTGGAGCTGGAACGGCCGTTGCTGCGGATCGCCCGTCGGTGCCTACCGAGCGTTGAGGTGGCCGTGGCGCGCGTCGAGCGATTGCCCTTTGCCACCGCCTCCTTCGACAAGGTGATCTTTAGCGAAGTGCTGGAACACATTATCGACGATGAGGCGGCGCTGCGCGAGATCGTGCGCGTGATGGCCCCCGGCGGCGTGTTGGCGCTAACCGTACCCAATGCCGACTATCCCTTCTGGTGGGATCCGATCAACAAGAGCCTGGAGCGTCTCGTGGGGCGTCACATCCAGCACGGGCCGCTGGCCGGCATCTGGGCCAACCACGTGCGTCTTTACAGCCCCGAGCGGCTGACCGCGCTGGTCGCCGACTGTGGGTTAGTAGTGGACGAAGTGCGCTTCCTGGTCCATTACTGCTTCCCGTTCAGCCACAACCTGGTATATGGTTTAGGAAAGCCCCTGCTGGAGCGTGGCCTGCTTCCGGACGCCTTGGCCACAGCTGCCGATCGCTTCGACCTGGAGCCAGCCCCGCGGTCGCTCTGGAACCCCGTCGGACTGGGCTTGCGGGCTTTCAACGCCATGGATCGGCTGAATGATCGATCGGCGGGCGCTGCCGATCGGTCATCCGTGATCATTGCCCTCCGGGCTCACAAGCCTGGGGGGCCTCACCATGAGCAGCCTTAGGAGAGAGCCAATGCTCGGGCGCACCACCGGCTTCTCGCGCACGCCAGCTGGGGCGGCGATTCTAGCCGGACTGGCCATTGCCCTGGCAGTCGCTGGCCAGGCATCTTTGGACGCCCAGCCGGCATACTGGCTGGATGCTGGCCTGCTTTTCGGGCTGGCCATCGGCTTGTGGTGGCTGGTGGTGCGAGATGAGCCGGCCGAGGGCGAGGGCCCGGTGTCCGCGTTGCCCGGCCCGGTCTTGGATCGGGCAAGGCAGCGCGCCCTGCTGGGCGGCCTGGGATGCATCCTGCTGACGGCGTCGATCGCCCCAGCCCTGGCCCGGACGGGTGCGGCGCCCCTGGCCGGCATAGCGGCGCGAGTTGCGGTCTTGCGCTACCCGTTCGGTTGGGCTAACAACATCAACACCTTTACGCTGCCGGGCGCGGTCTTGTGGCTGTTAGGTTGCGCTTTGGTGCTTTGGGCCGTTGCTGAGCCCATCTCGCAGCGCTGGACGAAGGCAATCTGGCGCGACGATCGGCTTGAGCTGCGCCTGGAGCGGTCGACCCTGGCCCTGCTGGCGATCCTCTTGCTGGCGGCGGTGCTGCGGTTTGCGGACCTGGCGGCACTGCCCCAAGAGATGACCAGTGACCACGTGGAGAAACTGCTGGACATCTCTGACGTGCTGGCCGGCCGGCGGCCGGTCTACTTGCCGCGTAATGCCGGCCGCGAGCCGCTGGAGTTCTATTGGATCGCCGTGCTCATCCGCCTCGGCCTGCCCTTCGGCTTCATGGCCATGAAGGTCGGCATGGGGCTGGTCAGCCTGGCAACCATCCCGGTCGTCTATTGGGTTGGTCGGCGCGGCTGGGGCACCGAGGTCGGCCTTTGGGCGGCCCTGGCTCTGTCCTTGTCGCCCTGGCACCTACAGATAACGCGTGCTGGCTTGCGCATCGGCCTGGCGCCGCTGTTCGTCGCCCTTTGCCTGGGCTGTCTGCTCACGGCCATGGATACCGGCCGGCGGAATGCCTGGCTGGCCCTCGGTGTCAGCCTTGGCGCTGGCATGTACGGGTACTCGGCCTTTCGCTCGATGGCCTTTCTGGTCCCGATCGCGGTGCTAACCAAGATCGGCTGGGACGCCTGGCGGCTTGGGCATCGCCGGAGGCTTCCAGCGGCGGCCGAACCCAGCGCCTCGCCGACTGGGCAGTCTCGAGCGGGGGCGGAACAGAACCCTGCCGCCGCTGAGCCGCTTCCAGCGGCGGAACAGGGCCCGCCGCGCGCCGGGTCGTTTCCGGGTGCTGAGCCTGGCCCCACGTCGGCGGAGCAGGGTCCAGCGCTGCCAGCCCGGAGAGTCGCCTGGCCCGATGGCCTGTCGCCCCTGGCCATACACCTTGGTCTGTCTTTCCTGGCCGCGGTGCTAGTTGCCGTTCCGCTTATCCGTTTCGCCCTGGACCATCCGGAGACCTTCTGGGGACGGACTATGACGCGGGTGACTGGTGCCGAGGTACCCCTGCAGCACCCGCCCCTGGTTCAGTTTGCGCTCAACTGGCGTCAGGCGCTCTTGATGTTCAATGCTACCAGTGACTCAGCATGGCTTCAGAGTCCGCCTGGTCGGCCGGCGCTGGAGACGGTCACCGGCGCGCTATTCGTGCTTGGCGTGGTGGCCACGCTGAGCGCCATACGCCGTGGCCGGTGGCGAGAGCTGCTGCTTCTCCTTGCTGTCCCCGTCCTGCTCCTGTCTTCGACGCTGGCCTTGGCCTTCCCCAATGAGGTGCCCCACCTGGCCCGGGCGTCAGGTGCGCTACCGGCGGTCATGATCATTCTGGCTCTGCCGCTCCGCATCGCTTTAAGCCTCTGGCGCCGAGCTCTTGGCGCCTACGGCACCACGGCCGCGCTGATGGGCTTTGCGCTGCTCTTTGCCTGGTCGGGGCACAATGCCAGGACCCGGTACTTTGTGGAGTACCGCCGGGCATACAATCAGGCAACCCACCCGACCAGTGAAGGCGCAGCCGTGGCGCAGGGCTTCCTGGCCATGGGCGGCGACCTGGACCACGTCTATCTCGTGGGTTGGGCGCACGGTTGGGACTACCGGGCACTGGGCCTCCAAATGGGCGATCCAGACTGGAACGGTCTGCTGTGGGGCGCTGCGGCCGATGGCTCGGACGCGGTGACGGTGGCCGCCGGGCACGTCAGCGATCCGCAGGCCAAGCTGTACTTCGTCGGTGGTGAGTGGGCCCAGGCCAACCTGGCCTACCTGCGGCAGCTCTTTCCGACAGCCCTGGTGAGCCAGCACCATTCGGTGTTGACCGGCAAGGACTTCTGGACGGTCTATGTTCCCGGCAAGGAATCTGAGGCCGACGATGGCTAGAATGACGCGCTCAGCTCGGCAGCCGGGCAGCCGGCACCGCCGGGCGAGGCGGTGTGACGCGCCGGCCAAGCGAACGGAGGTGGGGGGTGACTGATGCCCGCGCTGCCACTGGCGCCCGAGGGTCATTCTGGCACTCGCTGGCGACCGTGGCCTTGCTAGCCCTGATCTTAGCCGTCGCCGCCTATTTCTCCTTCCTCGGCATCGACTGGGATCAAGGTCACCATCTGCATCCTGACGAGCGATTCCTGACGATGGTGGCTTCGTCTCTGAGCCTGCCACAGAGCCTGGGCCAGTACCTTGATAGTCAATCATCTACGCTCAATCCGCGCAACACTGGCCACACCTACTTCGTCTACGGTAGCTGGCCCATCACCATCGTTTACCTGGTCGCCAGGGCGCTGAACCAGACGGGCTACCACCAGGTGCATCTGGTGGGGCGCAAGCTGATGGCGATTTCCAACCTGCTGGGGATCGTGCTCCTCTATGTCCTCGGGGTGCGGCTGTACGATCGCCGCGTGGCTCTGCTGGCCGCGGCTTTCGCCGCGGTCACCGCCTTTCTAGTCCAGCAGTCGCACTTCTATACCGTTGACATGGCCGTGAACTTCTTCGTCCTCCTGTTCTTCGTCGCTGCCGTGGGCATGGTGCAGTACGGCCGCTGGGACGATATCGTTTTCGCCGGCCTGGCTCTGGGCATGGCGCTGGCCAGTAAGATCTCCATCTGGCCGCTGGTGCCCATTGCGGTCATTGCCCTGATACTCGCCGAGCGGCATCGCCGCCCTGGACTGCGGCGCACCATGCCGCGCCTGTCAGCTGAGCTGCTTTTGCTTGGCTTGATGGCCTTCCTGACGCTGCGGGTAACCCAGCCGGACATGTGGGCGGGGCCGCAATGGCGCGGCGATGTGACCGTGGCTGCGCCCAGCTGGTGGTTCCAGATCGAGCGCCGGTTGCCCGAGGCTCTGAAGCCGCTGTTGCTGCCCGATCCCCGTTGGGCCCAGAACATGGACCAGGTGCGCAGCCTGATGAGCGATCACGGCATCGACTTCCCGCCAAATCACCAGTGGTGGGGCCGGCGAGACTGGTGGTTCCCCTGGCAGAACATGGTGCTGTGGGGTATGGGCGTACCCCTGGGCTTGACAGTTTGGTTGGGCTGGCTCGCCGCTGGCGTTGCTCTGTTGCGTGGTCAGCTGCGCCATCTTCTCCCCTGGCTAACCGTGGCCCTGCTCTTTGGCTACCTGGGCATGCAGTGGTCGAAGACCATGCGCTATTTCTTGCCGTTGTATCCACTGCTGATACTGCTGGGCGCCTGGGGTCTGGTTCGAATGTTCGACTGGAGCCGTTTCCAGAGCCAGGCAGCCTCGGGCAAGCGCTTCACGCGCTATCTGCCCCATCTGGCCGCGGGCCTGGCAGCACTCATCCTGGTCACAACTGCGGTCTGGGCTTTCATGTTCAGCCGCATCTACACCCGCGATCACTCTAGGGTGCAGGCCAGCCGCTGGATCTACCACAATCTCCCGTCGGCCGTGGCGCTGCATATCAAGGCGGGCCCGGCCGACTGGCGGCTTCTACCGGCCAATCATTCGTCCAGCTTTACCTTCACCGGTCACCGCTATTCGGTGGAGCGAGACGGTCGCCTGGAGAGCCAGCGCGTCTTGGTCTCTGCCAAGGAGCCAGTGACCGTTGATGGCGTAGTGTGGAGTCACCTCACCAAGGTCACCGAGGACGAGAAACCGGTGCGCTTCGCGGCTCGGTTGACCACCAGGCCTTTCCCCGGCGAAGGTGGCCGACTGGAAGGTGTGATCGCCAGTGGCCAGACGTCGGCCAGGCTTTCGGCCTCGGGTGAGCAGACGGTCACCATACCGCTGCCCCCGACCGAGCTGACTGCGGGGGGCGAGTACTACCTGTGGCTCGAGGTATTGGGGGCACCCATCAACGGGCGGCTGAGCGTAATCCTCTCTGAGACTCCCTGGGACGATGTGCTGCCATTGGGACTCGACGGCTACGCGGCCCATGACAACCCGGACACACCGTGGGGCGAGGGAGTCTTCGCCGAGTACCTGATCGCCGAACCGGGCGGGTCGGGTCGCATGCCGGACATGTATGACGAAGATGAGCCGGCAAAGGTGGACCGCCTCCTCGATGCGCTCGCCGCCTCTGACTACATGGTTCTGTCCTCTAACCGCGTCTACGGGGCCATACGCCAGTTGCCGACGCGCTACCCAATGTCGATCCACTTCTATGATCTGCTGTTCGCTGAACGAGCTGGCTACGAGCATGTGGCGAGCATTCACTCATTTCCCAATCTGGGGCGCTGGGAGATAGACGATCAACCGGCCGATGAAGCCTGGCACGTCTACGATCACCCACGGGTGGACGTTTTTGCCCGGCGAGCCGATTTCGACAAGGCTGGACTGCGCGCCCAGTTGATGCCGCTCACCGATCCTGGCGTGCGAACATGGCGTGGGTTCCAGGCCGAGGCCCAGGCCGATCGTGGCCCGATCGGCCGCTGGCTGGCCCGACTGGCGGCGCGCCGCCAGTCGGGCGAGGTCGTCGGCTCGTCAGCCCAGCGGAAGGTCGACCTCCTGCTATCGCCGGAACGCGTGGCCGCTCAGAGGGCTGGTGGCACCTGGCGGTTGATCTTCAGCCCCCACAGTCTGCTGAATCGGTCGCCGGTTATGGCCATCCTAGTCTGGTACGCGGCATTATGGCTCGTGGGTCTGGCTGCTTTCCCTTGGCTGAGTCTCGCGCTGCGGCCGTTGGCTGATCGTGGCTGGTCGGTCAGTCGGCCGGCGGGCATGCTGATAACCAGCTGGCTGGCCTGGCTACTGTCATCCACTGGGCGGTTAGCTCATACGCGCATGCTGGTCGCGGTCTGCCTGGCGGGCCTGGTATGCAGCTCCATCATCTTGGTCTGGCGTCAGCGGGGCCCGTTGGGGAAATGGGTCGCGGCTCACTGGCGGTTACTGGCCGTCGAAGAGCTGCTGTTCGCCGGTCTATTCGTGCTCTTCCTGGCAATTCGTATGGGCAATCCCGATCTCTGGCACCCCTGGTATGGCGGTGAGAAGCCCATGGATTTCGCCTACCTGAATGCGGTCCTGCGAACAGTGAGCTTCCCGCCGTACGATCCCTGGTTCGCGGGCGGCCAGATGAACTACTACTACTACGGCTTCGTGTTCGTGGCCGTCCTCGTCAAGCTGACCACTATCGTGCCCTGGGTGGCCTACAACCTGATCATCCCCAGCCTGGCGGCGATGACCGGTCTGGGTGTCTTCGGCATCGTCCATTCCTGGTGCCGTGGCTCTCACGTGCCACCTCGCCTGGCGGTCGCCGCTGGCTTGGTCGGCGCTGTCCTGGGTGTAGTGTCTGGCAATCTGTACCAGGTCCAGCTCATTGCTCACCGCCTGGCGGACCTGGCGCCCGGACAGTTGCCCAGCCGGCTGCCGGTGCTGGCGACGCTCATTCGGGCTGCTCAGGGCTGGTGGCAGGTGGTCGCCCATGGGGCACGGTTGAACATTGGCCGTGGCAACTGGTATTGGGACGCGTCGCGGGCGATAACCGTGCCCAGCGATACGCCCATCACCGAGTTCCCGTTCTTTACCTTCCTCTATGCCGACTTGCATGCCCATATGATGGCTCTGCCGATCACGACGCTGGCTCTGGCGGCTGCTCTTGCCTGGGTGCTGCCAATGCGCCGCCGGGCGTGGCCCGCAATCCTGCCCGAGGGCTGGCAGCTGGCACGGCTGGGATTGGCCGCCCTGGCGGTGGGCGCCTTGTGGCCCACCAACACCTGGGACTATCCCACCTATATGGCGGTGGTCGGCGGGGCTATCGTCGCGGCAGCCTGGCCGCGCCAGGGTCGACTCGGCTGGGTCTGGCTGGGCCGGCCGCTGCTGCAACTGGTGCCGTTGGTGTTGGCCAGCCTCCTCTTCTTTTGGCCCTATCATGCCACCTACGCGCGGCCTTACGGCAGCTTCCAGCTGTGGTGGGGGTCGCGTACGCCGCTGGCAAGTTACGTTACCATCCACGGTATCTTCCTGTTCGCCATCCTCAGTCTGGCGATCCTGCGCCTGGTGGCTTTGGTCCGGGCTGAACCGACCGCCGTGTGGCGGCGAATGGCAGGTGCCGCGGTGGTGTTCGGTGTGCCGCTCATAGCTCTGGCATGGCGTGCCCAACGCGACATCTCGCTGGACGCCGGACGCCCCACGCCTTGGGTGCCCTTGTTCGGCCTCCTGAGCCTCGTCGCCGCCGGCGTCTGGCTGACCTGGCCCCGGCGACAGTCGCACGAGCGTCTCCTTGCCTGGCTCTTGCTGCTCGGGGTAGGACTCACTCTGGCGGTCGAGTACTTGGTACTGTCCGGCGACATCGGCCGGATGAACACCGTGTTCAAGTTCTACATTCAAGTGTGGATTCTTTGGTCAGTGCTCGCTGGCGTCGCTGTGGCACTGATTGGACTACGGCTGCGGCGGGTGGCCTGGGCACGCTGGTGGTGGACTGTCCTGGCCGTGTTGATTGGCTGTGGCCTTCTTTATCCAGTGACCGCTGCCCCGGCAAAGATCCGCGATCGATTCCCGCCGATGGCCGGCGCGGACTTAGACTACCAAGACTATGCAGCCAATTGGCAGCCAGGCCTATCAGGGATTGCCTATACGGACTACGCGGTCTATGACGACGACGGCTACCCGCTGCGCCTGGCCCACGATCGTGATGCCATTCTATGGTTCCTGGAACATGTCGCGGGCACACCGACCATCTTGGAAGGCTTCCGCGAGAAGGGGTATCGCTGGGGTGCCCGGTACAGCATTCACACCGGCTTGCCAACAGTCATCGGCTGGGACTGGCATCAAAAGCAGCAACGGAACGCTGTTGGCGGCCACGTTGTAGATGAGCGGACCCGTGATGTGGCCGAGATCTACAACACTGCCGATGACGTGCGTGCGCGCCAGCTGTTGGCTGACCATGGGGTTGAATACGTGATTGTGGGGCAGATGGAACGTGCCTTCTACAGTGCTGAAGGCCTGGCCAAGTTCGATCGCTGGCTGGACCAGGGATCCGCCGCGCTGGCATACCAGAATGCAGGCGTTAGAGTTCTGCGACTGGTCAACGAGGGAGCGGGAAGCTGATGGCCATTCTGGGTCCGGTTGTCCGCTGGTGGCTGGTCTTGTCCATCATCGGCTGGGCCGCAGTGCCCATTGCCCGGCGGCTGTTCGTGGTTCTGCCGGATCGTGGCCTGTCGCTGGCGCGGCCGCTGGGCCTGCTCATCGCCGGCTACGTTTTCTGGCTGGGTGTCTCGGCACGGGTTCTGCCCAACTCCGCACCAGGCGCCGGGTTCGCCGTACTTTGCGTGCTGGTCTTAGCAGTAATCGTCGCGGCTCGAGACTGGCCAGCGCTCAAGGCCGACCTCCGGGAACGGCGCTGGCTGCTGTTGGGCTACGAATGGCTGTTCTTCGTGGCCTTGGCCGGCTGGTCGTTGTACCGGGCTCACAACCCGGCGATCGAGACCGCTGGCGGCGAGAAGTACATGGAGATGGCCTTCATCAGCTCGGTGCTGCGCAGCCCAGGCTTCCCGCCAGCCGACCCTTGGCTCAGTGGCCATGGCGTCAGCTATTACTACTTTGGCTATGTCCTGATTGGACTTGTCACCCGACTGGCCGGCGTGCTGCCTTACATTGCCTTCAACCTGGTGATCCCCGCAGTGCTCGGCATGTGCCTGCTGGGGGCCTTCGGGATTGGCTATAACCTGCTCCGCCTTACCGGAATCGCTGATCGCCGCTGGTCCATCATGGCCGGCGCGACGAGCGCCGCTTTGCTAGCCTTCGTGGGCAGTCTCGAGGGGGCGTTGGAGGTGGCCTACATTCGGGGTTGGGGATCGCCGGCCTTCTGGCGCTTCCTCGACATCCGCAACCTGACGGTCGGTGCCAACTCATGCGGCGACGAAGCGGTCGGCTACGGTGCTGGGGGCTGGTTGCCGCATCGCTTCCTGTGGTGGTGGCGAGGCTCACGGGTGATCCATGATCGCTGCGCCGAGGTCATACACGAGTTCCCGTTCTTCAGCTTCATGCTGGCCGACAACCATCCCCATGTGCTTGCCTTGCCCTTTGCCATCCTGGTTTGCGGGCTGGCATTGGCCATACTGGCAGGACGTTGGGATCGCGAGCCGTCGCCCGCCCACTCGGTTACCTGGTTCTCGGTGCCACTGGCCCTCGGCGCGCTTGGCTTCTTGAACGCCTGGGATCTACCAACGTACGGCCTGATAGTCCTGTTGGCCTACGGACTGCGGAGTCTCTGCCAATCGCCCCAGCCGGTCAAACTGGAGCTGACGGACAGCCTTCTGGGTTCAGCAGCGGGATTTGGCATGGCTCTGCTTGGCTGGCGCGTCTCAGGCCGCTGGCTGGTTGCTCTGGCCGGCGCGCCGGGCGCCAGCCCATCGCCTGTGTTGCGGATGTTGTTGGCGCTGGCCTTTGTCGCCCTCGCCGCGGCAGCAGTCTATGGCCTGTGGCAGCAGGCTGCTCGCGGTAGCGTGGCCGCTCGTCGACTGTGGGCCGTGGGGCGCTTCGCCGTTTGGCTGGTCGTGCTCAGCTTGGCTCTATATGCCCCGTTCCATATCGGCTTCCGATCGCAGGCGGCTGGAATCGGCGTGGTGGTAGTTCGCTCGCGGTTGGTCCAATGGCTCGTGCACTTCGGGTTCCTCTGGTTCCTGATGGGCACCCTTGTCGTTGTGACGGCGGGCTCGGTGTGGCGCTTGCGGGGCCGCTGGTCGCAGGCTTCGTGGCTGCTGATCGCGCTCGGTGGTGGGCTGGTTGTCTTTGCCGCCTGGCAGGGCGCCTGGGTTGCGCTTCTGCTGTCCGCGACTCTCGGGGCTGCCGGCGTTGCTCTGATGGAGCTGTGGGCTGGCGCCCAGAGGACAGCCCGCTCGGTGACAACCCAGCTTGATACAAGAGCAGGCTCCCCGTCTGGCGCTAACGCCCTCCCGGAAGCCAGCGAGGCTGGGATTGGGTCCTGGCCGGTGGCAGCGGCGTTTGCTCTGATCTGTGGCGCTGTGGGACTCCTCGTGTGCCTGGGAACCGAGTTCTTTTTCATCCGCGACCTGTTCGGCAGTCGCATGAACACTGTTTTCAAGTTGTTCTTCCAGGCCTGGGTTCTGTTCTCGCTCGCCGGGGGCTTCGCCGTCAGCCAGGCGCTACTGAGTCGCTCGCGCCTGCGGTGGTTATGGGTGCCCATCACCACCGTCCTGCTCGCGGCCAGTCTGGTTTACCCCATGGGGGCGCTCCACACCAGAACCAACGGCTGGCGGATGCGCGACCTGACTCTAAATGGCCTGGCCTGGTGGGAATCCAGTCACCCCGATGATCTGGCGGTGGCGCGCTGGCTCAATGCCAACGTGCCAGGTCAGGTCAACATTCTCGAGGCTTCAGGTGGTGGCTACGAGCACAATGGCCGGATCTCGATGGCCACCGGCTTACCTACGGTGCTGGGCTGGGAAGGCCACGAGCACCAGTGGCGTGGCACCCGGGAACAGATCGACCCACGGCGATCGGACGTGGAGGAGGCTTTTACCACCCGCAGCGTCGATCGCCTGCGCTCGCTCCTGGATCGCTACGACGTCCGCTTCGTAATCGTCGGCGATTCGGAACGCTCGAAGTACAATCTCACCGATGCCGATGTTGCCCGGCTTGAGCGCTGGTTGCGGCCAGTCTTCCGGTCAGGCCGAACGACGGTCCTGGCCTACCCGTGATCGACAGGTGAACAGATGAGTGAGCATAAGCGGCAGGATAGGTCGGTGGCGACGCGACCCGCCAGCTACGACCCGATCGCTGTGCGCCTGGAGGTGGTGCTTTACGGGGCTCTCGTCTTGTTGGCGCTGGCTCTGCGGTTGCTGCGCCTCGACTGGCTGCCGTTGAGTGAGGCGGAAGCGGCCTTGGCCTTGCCTTCCTGGCAGGCCGCACGGGCTGAGGCTGCCGTGTCGGTGCCGGGGGAGCCCTTGCTGTTCCACGCTCTGAGGCTTGTCTTCTGGTTGCTGGGCGGCGGTTCCGACGTAACGGCCCGCCTGGTACCGGCAGTCGCCGGGGTTCTGGCGGTAGCCTTCACTTGGCGGTTGCGCGACCTCTTGGGTCGGACGACGGCTCTGACCCTCGCTGGTCTGCTGGCAGCCTCGCCGGTCTGGGTGTTCGTGGGTCGTCAGGTGAGCGGGCTGGCGATTAGCCTGGCTGCGGTGGTTCTGCTGGTGGGGACGCTGTCGGCAAGCCGACCGGTCGATCGTCTGCTCCTGCCCGCGGCGGCTGGGCTGGCCCTGGTGGCCGGCAACCTGGTGTATGGTCTGCTCCTGGCGCTGCTCTTGTATGGCGTGCTGGTCGCTCTGCGCGGCGAGCTGCGCGACCATCAGGCGATCATCGGCGGCCTATGGCCCGAGAAGGCAGACCGCCAGGCCGCCATCGCGGTGTTCGTGGGGACGATAGTCCTGGCGGCGACCGGTCTGCTCAGCCAGCCCAACGGTTTCGCGGCCCTGGTGGAGGCTCCGGCGCGTTGGGCTAACAACTTGGTGACCGGGCCGCGGGGCTTTGGCCAGTGGCTCTTGCTGCCTGGGTTGGCCTATGCGCCGGTGACCTTCACCTTTGGGCTTGTGGGCTTGGTCCTGGCGGCCCGACGACTGCGGCGCCTCGACATGCTCATCCTGCTATGGACTGTCGTTGCCCTGGCGATTGCCCTGGCGGCTCGCTCACCGGCCGGGATGCTGGAACTGCTGCTACCGGTCACGATCGGCGCTGCCGTGGCGATTGCTGCGCTTCTGGAGGAGATCGCTGAGCGCTTCCAGTGGCACGAGGACGGGGTCATGGTGGGCATTCTGCTCACCGTACTTGGATTTGGCCTGGTCCAGGCCTTCAGCCATTGCCACCAGGGAGCCTCGACTAGCGAGCGGCTGATCGTCGGCTCCCTGCTGTTGGCCGCCGGTCTGCTGGTGGCCTACGCCTTTCTGTGGGGCTTCGGGCTGGCCCGGCGTGTCCTTGGCATTACGGCCCTGATTGCCCTCTCGACCCTGGCCTGGGCCAATGGCACGCCGCTCGACTACCGGGGCGGGCTTGTGGTTCGAGAACTGCTGCACACCGAGTTCGTGACCAGCGACACTGCCAGACTGGCGCACACGCTCAGCATGGCTTCGTGGGCTGAGACGCGAGATCCCGACGCGCTGGAGACCCTTGTGGATCCCAGTCTCCGGCCACAGCTTGCCTGGCATTTTCGGCACCGCCAGGCGGTGGCGTGGCGCGAAGCTGCTAAGGACGTGAGCCTGGGTGCGCTGGTGGTTCCTGCGGGGACCGAAAGCGCGCCCGCGGTCAGCGGCTCCTACCGCGGCACGCGGTTTGCCATTGCCGGCCAGTGGCAGCCTCAACTCGGCACACTCCAGAGTTTCCTCCGTTGGTATCTGCAGCGGCGGTCCCCGGCCGGTTCTTCTCAAGCCGGTGACATTGCCTATGACCAGGTTGAGCTCTACCTCAAGACCGAATGAAACGAGGCACGGCATGACGGATTCGGAGTCCACGAACGGATCACTGCTCGATCGCGCCCTGGCGCGAGCCATCGCGCTTGATTGGGAGAAGGTCCTCTGGCTTGGTCTCTTCGTTGTGGCACTTCTGGCTCGACTGTGGCAGCTGGGCGACCGGGCCATGTCCCACGACGAGAGCTTGCACACCTACTATTCCTGGCAGCTCTTCGACCGCGGTCACTATGTGCATGACCCAATGATGCACGGGCCCTTGCTGTACCATGTGACGGCGCTGTCCTATTTCTTGTTCGGGGTCAGCGATCTCACCGCCCGGCTGTTTGCCGTCGTAACCGGCATGCTGCTGGTGATGAGTCCGCTCTTGCTGCGCAAGTGGCTCGGCCGCAGCGGTGCGTTGGCGACCGGCTTGATCCTGGCGCTTTCCCCGAGCGTGCTCTACTACAGCCGCTACATTCGTCACGACATCGCCGTCGAGCTCTTCACCGTGGCCATGATCGTCGGCTTCTTCCGCTTTCTGGACGGGGGTGGCGCTCGCTGGCTCATCCTGGCCATTGTGGCCGTGGCGCTTGGGGTGACTACGGCCGAGATGACGTACATCAACGGCTTCGTCTTGCTGAGTTTCATCGTGGTGGCCCTCGTCGTCGAGCGACTCCCGGCACGCCAACGCGAGTGGTTGACGACCATTCTGGCGGCGCTGGGCCTGGGCCTCCTGACTTTCGCCATCGTGGCCAACACCGGCCGGCTGGGCGATGTCACCACCAAGGACAAGCCGCTCTGGGTGGCTATGCAGTTCAGCTTCCTGGTTTCGGGGCTCTGTCTTGTCTGGGCGCTAGCTGCCGCGCTGCTGGTCCGCTACCGCGGCGCGGCGCATGCGGGCGGGCCCGAACCAAGTGGTGGCCTGGCGGAACTCACGCCTGATCGGCTTTTCGCCCGCTATGACCGTCTCGAGCGGGTACTTCTGCCTCTGGTGTCGGGCGCCGTAGTCCTGGGCCTCGGTGGCGCGATGGCCGCCGCAGGTCGGAGCGGGGCCATGGGGACAGCCAGCGACTGGCTGGGAAGCAGCGCGCCTTTGGTTCAGATCATTGGCGGACTCATTCTTGCCTACGCCTTGGCCGCCGTCGTGCTGGGGCAGGCGGCGCGTGTCTTGGGCGAGCGACTCAACCGCCTGCTAGTAGCCATCGGCCTGGTATTGGCCGGCCTGGCGCTCGTGTTGCGAGGCATCGAAAGTGCGCCTGGTGAAGGAACGGTAGCCGGTCAGACTGCTCTGAGCGGCGGTGCAATCACCGCCTTGCTTGCCCTGGCGCTGCTTGTTGGGCTGTACGGCCTCCTCGGTTGGCTGTTCGAGCGCTATCCGGAGCGCTCGCTGGCCCGGTCTCTTGGTGGCATGCCACTGGGAGCCCTGGCCAGCGGCCTGGCTATCGGCTTCGTCATCTACGTCTTGATGTACACCACCTTCTTCACGCAACCCCAGAAGATCGGTGGCTTCATGGACTCGATCCGCTACTGGTTGAGCCAGCATGAGGTCGTTAGGGGCGATCAACCATGGTACTACTACAGCATCTTCGCCCCCATGTACGAATTCGTGCCGTTCTTTTTGACGTTGGCCGCCCTGCTCGTCTACCTCGTGTCGCCCCGGTTGCGGGTGCAACGCGGCAATGACATGGCCTCGGTCGACGATCCGGAGCCAGCGGCGCGGCTGTTTGTGCCCCTGTGTCTTGCCTGGACTACCGGCACCTTCTGGATCTTCTCCTGGGCGGGCGAGAAGATGCCCTGGCTCCTGGTTCACCTGGTGGTGCCGATGGCATTTGTTGCCGGGCGCCTGCTGGCCGACACCTTCGCCGCCGTGGACTGGCCCCTGCTGCGACGGCGCGGCTGGCAGATTGCCGGGCTGGTGTTGTTGGTCTTGTTCGCTCTGGGCACCTGGATCGTCGGTCAGGGAGCGGTGGCTCGGCAACTCGCGGTTACTGGTGGGGCGGGCGATACTGGCGCATCAGCGGCCTTGGCGGGTTGGCTGCTTGGCCTGCCGGTGCTCGCCTTGCTTTTCTGGGGGCTGTGGCGGTCCAGTCTAGAGGTGCCTCGCCGCCAGTGGTGGCTGTCTGTGGCGCTGGGTGTGCTTGTCCTGCTCGGTGCCCTCAACCTGCAGGTGTCGCTGCGGGCCAACTTCGTCAATGACGAGCTGGCCACCGAGTACATCGTTTACGCCCATGGCACTCCGGACGACAAGCTGGTATATGAAACGCTTCTGGACATGCAAGAACGGTTGGGTGTGGACCGGCCCCTGTCCATTGCCTACGATGATGAGGTGAGCTGGCCATTCACCTGGTACTTCCGCGACAGCGATTGGTATGCAGCGCACTACCTTGCCAAGAAGCCGTCCGGTGCGCTAAGCGAGGACGTGGCTCTGGTGGGCTCCCCGAACTACTCGAACTGGGAGCCGTTTATGCGCAATCGGTATCACTCCATTGAGTACCGGCGGATGTGGTGGCCAAACGAGGGCTACAAGGGTCTGACGCCACGTATCGTATGGAATGGTATTTTTGATGCGAAGGCGCGGCGGAATGCTCTGAGAATTCTGCTTCAGCGAAAGTACACGTTGGATCCGCGGTCAGATGATCCACAGCCCAAGTCATTGGCCGATTGGTACCACCATGCGAACATGCGCCTGTACATTCGAAAGGATATCCTGGCCAAGCTTTGGCCGCTCATGCAGAGCCGGCCCGGGTGGCTGGCAGACGTGGACACGACTGCCGCCGCTCCGCCGCAAACGGCGATCACCATCGAGCAGGTGTTCGAGACAGGGGCCGGGGGAGTGGCGCTGCGCTATCCCAAGGGCATCGAGCTCGGTCCGGATGGTCTACTGTACGTAGTGGATCACGGCAATCGGCGAGTGGCGGTGTTCAGTCCCGACGGCGCGGCGGTGGAGGAGATAGCCGCCGGCGTGCTGAGCGTGAATGGTGATCCGGCGATGGATCCCAGCGCCTGGGGGCTCGGCATCGGCCCGGACGGTGCGGTGTACATTGCGGACACCTGGAACCATAGGGTGCTGAAGTATGTCAATGGCGAGCGGGTGTGGTCGACCGGCTCGTTCGGACAGCCGGTCTCGGCCACAGACGACCTTGGCCTGTTCTATGGCCCGCGCGATGTGGCGGTAGGGCCCGACGGCCTGATCTACGTCACCGACACCGGGAACAAGCGCATCATCGTCCTGGATGCCGCGGGCACGCCAGTGCGCGCAGTAGGTGGCAGTGGGGTGCAGTTGGGGCAGTTCAATGAGCCCACGTCGCTGGCCTTCGATCCGCAGACCGGCGACCTCTACGTCGCCGATATTTGGCACTACCGGATTCAGCGCTTCGACCGCAATCTGTCCCCAGTCGCCGAGTGGCCGGTCGAGGGCTGGTCGAGCCAGGAAGCGGCTCATAAGGCGTACATAGCCGTGGGACCCGGCGGCATTGTGGTGGTCAGCGATCCAGCGGCCAACCTGGTCTGGGTATACGATCGCGACGGCAAGGTGCTTGGCACTCTTGATGTGGTCAGCGATGCACGGGGCCTGAACCAGCCGATTGGGGTGGCTGTTGACGACCAGGGCAGGGTCTATGTGGCCAGTTCAGAGTCCGGTATTGTGACGCGCTATGTTGTGCCGGCACTCAACGCCGTTCTGCAGCTGCCAACGGCTGAGGGCGCGGAGGCTGGCGAAGAGGGTGCCCAGGAGGCTGAACCGGTCTCACCAGGTGCCGTGGAGGGGAGCCTTATCGAGGTGACGCCGGCAGAGACGGTTGCCGAACCCAGCCCGACACCACAGCCTACGCTGGCCGTCGGGGAAGGGGAGGCCGGCCCTACGCCGACGGTCCTGCCGGTCGCCAGTCCCACTGCCGGCGCGGCGGGCGGCGGCTAGGAGCGTTGATCGACCCGCTGGAGGTAGCCCGCCGAACATCGGCCGAGCTGGACGTTCCGACCTGGCTGGTCGGGGGGCGGCTGCGCGACAGCCTGCTGGGTCGGTTCACCCTTGACACCGACGTCGTCGTGGCGGGCGACGCCTGGCGCTTCGCCGCGGCGGCCGCCCGCCAGGCGGGGGGGTCGTTTGTCGCGCTGCATCGATTCCCTGACGTGGGCCGGGTCGTTTGGTCAGCCGGCAATGAGGCGGTCTACCTGGACGTCGCCGGGCTGGCCGGTGAGGATCTGGATTCCGACTTACGACAGCGTGACTACACCGTAAATGCGATGGCCGTTGCCGTCCATGCCGAGCTGCCGCCGAGCTCCGGGCTGGTGGCGGACCCGACGGGCGGGCTGGCCGACCTGAGGGCACGCACCATTCGCATGACGCATCGGGGGGCGTTTGCGGCCGACCCGCTGCGACTACTGCGCGGTCCGCGATTGGCCGCCCAACTGGGCTTTCAGATCGAGCCGCTGACCGCCGCGCAGATCCGCCGGCAGGCCCGGCTGGTGACCCGACCGGCAGGCGAGCGAGTCCGGGACGAGCTCCTCAGTCTGCTAGCCGTGCCAGCTCCAGCCGACGCAGTTGCCCTGCTGGATCGCTTGGGGCTGCTCGACAAGGTGCTGCCCGAGGTCGCGGCCTGCAAGAAGGTACGGCAGTCGCCCCCCCATCACGCCGATGTCTATCACCACAGCCTCGAGGTGTTGGCCGGCCTGGCAGATGTGGAGCAATTCGTGGCAACCGGGATCGGTGCCCTTGGTGAGACTTGCTGGGCGTCAGTCCTCGAACCGCACAGTCGAGAGCTGGCTGACTGGCTGGATCGCCCGGCCGGGGATGCGCCTCGCCGGGCGGTGCTCTTGCGGCTGGCCGGAATGCTGCATGATGTTGGTAAACCCGGTTGCGCCGCGGTCGAATCGGAAGGCCGCATTAGGTTCATCGGCCACCATGCGCACAGTGCTGAGTTGGCCGAAGGGGTGGCGCAGCGGCTGCGGCTCAGCAGCTCTGCCCGGCGCTATGTGACCACCGTAGTCCGCTGGCACACCCAGCCACGTCAGCTTGCGGCTGCGGGTGGCGCATCGCGCCGCGCGATCTACCGCTTCTACGAGCGCGCTGGCCCTGCTGGGGTGGACGTCGCGCTTCATGCCGTGGCTGACACAGTGGCCAAGGAACCGGCTGGCCGGGGTGTGGTGCCGGCGATAGCCGACACGGTCAGCCGCCTCTTATCGGCCTGGTTTGAGAGACGCGAGGAGCTGGTGGCGCCGCCGCCCCTGGTTCGGGGCGACGAGCTGGTGCAAGTGCTGGGCATCACGCCCGGACCCGCAGTTGGCCGGCTCTTGCGGACCATCCGCGAGGCCCAGGCGGCAGGCGAGGTGACCACTGCTGACCAGGCGCTGGCGCTGGCGCGACAGCTGCTTCGATCGGCCGGGAATTGATGGCGGTTCGGCACTCGGACGCGCTGGTCAAGCAGCTCGCGGTCTTGCTGTTGGGCGGTCGCCGCGTCACTGCACTTACCGGGGCTGGTGTGTCCACCGAGTCCGGCATTCCCGACTTTCGGAGTCCTCAAGATGGGCTCTGGCATCAGGCCGACCCGCGTCGGCTGGCTTCGATCAGCGGTCTACGAGCTGATCCCCAGAGCTTCTACGCGTTCTGGAGGTGGCGGTTCGGTAGGCTGGCGGAGGCCGAGCCCAATTCCTGCCACCGGGTCCTGGCTGCCATGGAGGCCAAAGGGCTGCTGGCAGCGGTCATCACCCAGAACATTGACGGCCTTCATCGCCGATCTGGCTCGAAGCGGGTGCTCGAGGTCCATGGCACCTACGAGCAATGCCACTGCCTGGACTGTAGCGCCGACTACCCCGCCCCGCTTCTGTGGCAGAACCTCGATCGAGGCCAGATTCCGCGATGTGGGCTCTGTGGTGGACTGATCAAGCCCCGCGTCGTGCTATTTGAGGAGGCCATGCCGCCGGTTTTCGAGGAAGCAGTGGCTGAGATCCAGCGCAGCGATCGGCTGCTGGTGCTGGGTTCATCGCTTGAAGTCTACCCGGTGGCCGGCCTGGTGCCGACGAGCCATGCCCGTGGCGCCCAGATTGCCATCGTCAATCGCGAGCCGACGCCCTACGACCACCTGGCAGCGGTGGTGATCCACCGCCAGCTGGGCGAGGTTATGGCTCAGCTGGCTGAAGAGTTGAGCCTACCCGTCCGGTGACCGCCGCTGGCCGGGCCCCAGAGCGGTTCAGACCGGGACGGCCGTTCGCCCCTGGAATGACGGCTCAGAGCTGGGCTCTGGCGCCCGGCCGCCAGGCGATGTCGTCGCGGCCCTGGCGGTTGGCGGAGCGGGCCAAGACGAACAGCAGGTCGCTCAGGCGGTTCAGATATACCAGAACCAGCGGATTGGTGGCTTCGGGCTCGTTGGCGAGCAGGGCCGCGACCCGGCGCTCGGCCCGGCGGACTATGGTGCGCGCAAGATGCAGGTGCGCCGCCGCCACCGAGCCGCCAGGCAAGACAAAGGAGTCGAGGGGCTCCAAGGCCTGGTTCCATGCCTGAGTAGTCTCCTCGAGCCCCCGCACGTGATCACCGCTGATGCGCCGGCGCGGCCGGGCCGTCTCGTCCTGGGCCATCGGCACCGCCAGGTCCGCGCCAAGGTCGAACAGATCGTTCTGGACGGCCTCCAGCACCCCGCGCAGTGCCTCATGCGACCCATCTGCCGCCTCGCCAAGCATGGCCATGGCCAGCCCGATGCTGGCGTTGGCCTCGTCGACGGCACCCGCCGCCTCAATGCGGGCATCCGTTTTGGGGACCCTGCGGCCGTCACCAAGCACGGTGGTGCCCCGATCGCCCCTGCCCGTAGTCACCTGCCTGATCCTGACCATGCTACCCGCTCCCGCGTCGCTGGCGCCCGGCTGAGCCCGGTGCCACCGTGTAGCGCCCCGCAGTCACGCCAAGTATAGCGCGCCCCGCCTCAGCCCGGGTGCGGGTTCGCAGCCAGGGCCGTCATGGTCCACCGGCCCTGGCACGCCGCTTGCTGAAGTCGGCTTGGCGGCAGCCCTGCAGGTGCGCCCTCGGGACCGCCCGGACGCCGGGGTCGTCTTCGTCGCAGGGCTGCCGCCGCTTCTGCACGACTCGCGAGCATTTGGGCACGACGTAGCCAGGGGCGAGGGGTGCGACACCAACTGCGCCGGACAGCGCCCGGCGAGTTCACTTGGCTACCGGCGAGCCTCTCGCTAGACTTGGCCGCCGTCAGGCGGAGGTCGGCAAGACGCGAGTCTGGCGGCAAAACGCGAGTCTGGCGCCTAACCGGCCCCGAGAGCCGTGGCAGCTGCCATGCGGGCGCGCCTGGAGAAGATCAGATCGATCTGGCTCCGCAGCGTCAGGAGTCTGCGAACGAGCAAAGGGAGTTGGACTATGCCTCCGACGAAGCATTCGAAGGATAAAGACAGTAAGCTGCTTTCTCGCCTGGCCTTGATTGTCGGGTTGGCTGTGGTGCTGGTGGGCGGCTTTGGTTTTGGCCGCCTGGTTGCCGGTCGCAAGGTAGTCTCGGCGCCGCAGTTCGGGGCACGAGCGGCAACAGCCACGAGCGCTGCGCCGGTGGTCGGTGCGGCGCCGTTGTCCACCTCGATTCCTACTGCCGCAGCCGAGATTCCTCCGTTCCGCGGTTCCTCGGCGCCGGTGGCCGTGGAAGAGGTGCCGGTGCAACCAGGCGAGCCAAGGCTGTGGGTCGCGGAGCTCAGTGCGGCCAACAATTACACTTATGATCTGGGCGAAATACCGGGCAATGAAGTTACCGAGCGGGTTTTCACCGTCACCAACGTCGGTCAGGGCACGTTGGTGATCGAGGGGGTCGACGCCACGTGCGGCTGCTCGGCTGCCGCCATCGGCAAGGACACCCTGCTATCGGGCGAGTCGACGATGGTCGAGTTTAGTTATGACCCCCGGACTTATGGTGAGCAGGGCAAGCAGGTCACGAAGTCTTTCCTCATCCGGTCAAACGATCCGCTGGTGCCCCTGGCTGAGGTGAGAATCACCGCCCTGGTCGCGGAGTCGTGACGCTCCGTTGACGATTCCTTGACGCGAGGGGCGTAAGCTGGGGGCGAAAGGACAGCTCAAAGTCACACCCTCCAGACCAAGAAACACTCTGCTTGCCCCTTCCTGTGATGCGAGCCTGGGTCCCGGCCACACGACCGGGACTCGCTCGTTTGTTGGCGACGCGAGGCTGGCTGGTGCGGGGAGCCGGGCTAGGGTAAGCCAGGTGACTGGCCGGAGGCCATACCTAAGAAGAGCTGATGCAGGCGGCGGTCGGGCGTTAGCTCAGGATGAAACGACGTGGCCAGAATGTTGGCCTGACGCACCGCAACCACAACGCCACCCGGCAGCCGAGCCAGTGGCTGGACCTGGTCGCCCAGGGCTACGATTGCCGGGGCGCGGATGAAGACCGCCCGGAAAGGCGAGCCGGGCAGGCCCTGGATGTCTAAGTCAGCCTCGAAGGAGTCCACCTGACGCCCAAATGCATTGCGGCGGACGGTGACGTCCAGCAAGCCCAGGCTGGGCTGCGGTCCGCCCGGGTCTCGGGCCAGCAGGATGAGCCCGGCACAGGTGCCCCATAGGGGGCGCCCAGTGGCAGCGAAGGCAAGGAGAGCGGCGGACAGCCCCCTTTCGGCGGCCAGCTGGCCGATGGTCGTCGACTCCCCGCCCGGCAGAATCACGCCGGCCAGCCCGTCCAGGTCGGCAGGCCGACGAACGCGAACCGGGGTGCCCCCGACCTCTCTTAGTGCCCGTTCGTGCTCGGCCACGTCGCCCTGAATGGCGAGCACGCCGATCGACGTCACCAACCTCTGGTAGCCAGCCGCTCGGCCTCAGGCATGGCCGCCACCTGGCGTCCAGTCATGGCCTCGCCCAGGCCACGACTCACCTCGGCCAGGGCAGCCGGGTCATCGTGGGCCGCCACTGCCCGCACAATTGCTCGCGCCCGCTGCGCTGGGTTGGCGCTCTTGAAGATCCCCGAGCCGACGAAGACCCCGTCCATGCCGAGCTGCATCATGAGCGCGGCATCGGCCGGCGTGGCCACGCCACCGGCGGCGAAGTTCACCACGGGGAGGTGCCCCTGGCTCGCCACCTCCTTGACCAGCTCAAAAGGTGCCGACATGGCCTTGGCCGCCGCCATGAGTTCGTCTTGCCTCAGCGTGCTGAGGCGGCGGATCTCGCTATGGACGGCGCGCGCGTGCCGGACGGCCTCAACAATGTCGCCCGTCCCAGCTTCGCCCTTGGTGCGGATCATGGCCGCTCCCTCGCCGATGCGCCGCAGCGCCTCCCCCAGGTTGCGGCAGCCGCATACGAAGGGCACCTTGAAAGCGTGTTTGTCGATATGATGAGCATCATCGGCGGGGGTCAAGACCTCGCTCTCGTCGATGTAGTCGACCCCCAGAGCCTCCAGGATCTGGGCCTCAACGAAATGGCCGATGCGGCACTTCGCCATAACCGGAATGGTCACGGCAGCCATGATTTCCAGAATCTTCTCCGGATCAGCCATGCGGGCCACACCACCCTGGGCGCGGATATCGGCGGGCACTCGCTCCAACGCCATCACGGCCACGGCGCCGGCATCCTCGGCGATGCGTGCCTGCTCCGCAGTCGTGACGTCCATGATCACGCCGCCTTTGAGCATCGCGGCCATACCTGCCTTGACTCGAAATGTCCCGGTCTCTCGCTCCATGTCGAATTACCACCTTGTTCCGCTGCATGGCGTGAGGGGCGGCAGCAGGCCGCCGCACCATCACCGGCCACTAGGATGCCACGGAACAAGGGCGAAAGCGAGTTCGGGATGACGCACCGTCTTGACCGGCTTTCGGTTCCGCCACTATAATCGGCCGTCGTTGCGCGCCTGCCGCCCGTTTCGCCGGCCCACTGCGAGGAGATCACTGTGAAGGAACGCCTGCCGCTGTTCGTCGCGCTTGTCGTGGCGCTGACCGTTCTGGGCATCTACGCCAATCTGGACTTGATTCGCCCAGGTTTTCAGCATGCCCGGTGGCTGTCTGGCTGGATGAGCTGGCAAGGCGAGCCAGCGCAGCGGCGGGTGAACCTGAGGCTTGGCCTGGACCTGCAGGGCGGGCTTCAGATACTCATGCAGGTAAGCCCTGACAGTGCGGCCAAGATGAAGCCCGGTGATCTGGAGCGGGCCGCGGCAATCATCGAAACCCGCGTCAACGCCCTCGGCGTGACTGAGCCGCTGGTGCAGACGCAGGGCAGCGACAAGATTGTGGTCGAACTGCCGGGGGTCTCGGACCCGGACCTGGCCAAGCGCACCGTCGGCCAGACGGCGCTCCTGGAGTTCATCTACGCCGCCGACCGACCTGGCGAGCCCTCGCTGCGGCCAGGCGACAAGGTCGTCACAAGCTGGCGGGTGAGTGGCCAGCTCTATGACGAGCTAGATCCCGCTGACCAGAAGCCGGTGCGGAAGGTGATCACCGGCACCTTGACCACTGGCCAGCTGCCGATGCCATCTGCTACCCCCGCCGAGGGCCGGGCAACTTCCCCGCTCACCGCGGCAACGGCGGTCACGGCTACGAATTCGGTAACCGGCACCGCCAGTGCGGCCGAAGACGAGTCGATCACTGCTGCTGGCGCTCCGATGACCGAACAGGCGGCGCCTTCGACGGCGCTCGTGACCGCGACCCAGGGCATAACCGCCACACCGCCTACGACAGTCACGGTGAGTGCTACAGCCACGGTTACGGCCACACCAGGCGTGAGCGAGACGGTGGCAAGTGAGGAGTGGGTGTTCCCCACCGTGATAACGGGCGACTATCTGAGTCAGGCGGCGGTAGGCCTGGATCAGTTCAACAAGCCCTCGGTGAACTTCGTCCTGTCCACCGAGGGTGGGTCACGGATGCAGCGCTTCACTAAGAACCATATCGATGAGGTAATGGCTATCGCCTTGGACGGTGTGATCATATCCGCTCCCGTGGTGCGCGATGCGATCGCTGATAGTGGCGAGATATCGGGCAATTTCACCCGACCCGAAGCCGAATCCCTGGTGGCCCAGCTGCGATCCGGTGCTCTGCCGGTCTCTCTGAACATCGTGGGGGAGACGCTAATCGGTCCCACCCTGGGCCGCGAGTTCGTTGACGACGCGGTGCGCGGTGGCATCGTGGGTCTGCTGGTGGTCATGCTGTTCATGTTGGTCTACTACCGCTTCCCCGGCTTTCTGGCTGACCTGGCACTGGTTCTGTATGTGCTCATGGTGCTGACCCTCTTCCGCGCGATTCCGGTTACGCTCACACTCGCCGGTATCGCCGGCTTCATCCTGTCGGTTGGCATGGCGGTGGACGCGAACATCCTGATCTTCGAGCGGATGAAGGAGGAACTACGTGCTGGCAAGCGGATCCTGGCGGCCATAGACACCGGGTTCTCGCGTGCCTGGCCGAGCATCCGCGACAGCAACTTCTCGACGATAATCACCTGCGTCATCCTGTTCTGGTTCGGCAGCCAGTTTGGCGCCAGCATCGTGAAGGGCTTTGCCGTCACGCTGTCGCTAGGCGTGGTCGTGTCGCTCTTTACTGCCATCACCGTCACGCGCACTCTCTTGTTCCTGAGCAACCGGATCATCCTGCGTGAGACGGACCAACGTGGCACCATGGAGAGCGGGCGCCTGCGGCGGTTGTTTGGCTTCTAGGGCGGCGTCTTATGACGGCCCGTCCGCTTCCGGGCGAGCTAATCGGGTGGGAGGTGATGCGGCATGGCTATTCCGCTAGTGCGTGACTGGATGACGACCGATCCCATCACCATCAGCCGTCATGCCTCGGTGGCGGCGGCCCGGGCCCTGATGCAGCGGGACGAGGTGCGGCGACTGCTGGTTGTGGACAGTACTGGGCGGCTGGTGGGCATCATCACCTGGGGTGACGTGGTGGAGGTGTGGCCCTCGCCGTTCGAGCCCCTCGAACCTTGCGAGGTGAGAGAGGCGATGGAGCGGGTCCTGGTTGAGGAAGTCATGGTTCCAAACCCGATCGTCATTGATCCCGAAGCCACCATTGCCGAGGCAGCGAATCGGATGTTCGAAAACCGCATTGGCGCGCTCCCGGTGGTCGACGATGCTCGAATCGCCGGTATCCTGACAGACTCCGACATTCTACAGGGACTGGTGCGCATTCTGGCTGGGCGCGAGTCCCCGGGCCCGTTCACATCGACGGAGCCGCGCTCTTGACAGCCACACTTGTGGTGCCCTGACCGGTGTGGTAGAATCGCCGGTCACTGCACTCAACGCCTCGCGGGGGATTCTGTGTACTCAATCGTCAAGCACCGATACTGGTGGTTCCTGCTGTCCACGCTGGTCATCTTGCCGGGCCTGATCGCTCTTCGTCTGTGGGGCCTGCCGAGGTCCATCGACTTCACCGGCGGGGCGTTGTATGAGGTGCAGTTCGCCGACCCCAGCGTGGTTACGGAGTCAGCCATCCGGGAAGCTTACGATTCGGTCGGCATCGGGGACGTCTCAGTGGTTGAGGCTCGAAACCCCGAGAGTGGAGTGGTGACCCACCAGATCCGCTCGCGGGCTGTCGAATCTTCTGCCGGCGGCAGTTCGCTAAAGGAAGCCCTTTCGGCCGCCCTGCGTGAGCGGTTTGGTGACTTCACCGAGCTGCGCTTCGAGTCAGTCGGGGCTTCGGTAGGCGCGCTGGTCACGCGCAATGCGACCATAGCCGTCATCATGGCCTCGGTGGGCATACTACTGTACCTGAGCCTGGCCTTCTACGCTGTCCCTCATCCGTTTCGGTACGGGGCGACAGCAATTGTTGCCGTGCTGCACGACGTGCTGGTGGTTGTTGGACTGGCAGCCATCACGGGCCACTTCCTTGGCTGGCAGGTCAATGCCCTGTTCTTGACGGCTCTGCTAACCATCATTGGGTTCTCGGTTCATGATACTATCGTCGTGTTCGACCGCATACGGGAGAACCTGGGCCGCATGCGCGGCGTCCCATTCGAACGGGTAGTGAACCACTCCATTGTGCAAACTCTGGCGCGGTCCATAAACACGCAACTCACTGCTCTATTCACGCTCGTTGCTGTGCTGGCTTTCAGTCAGGGAAGCTTACGGCAGTTTGTGTTCTGGCTGATTGTCGGCCTCGTGAGTGGCACTTACTCCTCAATATTCAATGCCGCTCAGCTGCTGGTGGTCTGGGAGAACCGGGAGTGGCGGCGGTGGTTTGGCCGTGGGCGCAGTGCCCAAGTCGCCTGAACCATCTTCCAGCCGCCTGACAGCCGCTCCGGTGCCTGACGATTCCCCTGACAGTGGCCCGGCCGTCGGGACGCCGGGCCGCACTGCGTCGGGCACCACCGCTGACAGGGCGGCGGACGGCTTGGCGGCGGCTGGCTGGGCCATCGAGACAATTCAGCTGACCCGCGACTATGGTCCGGTGCGTGCGGTGGACCATCTTGATCTGCAAGTCGGCTACGGCGAGATCTTCGGCTTTTTGGGCCCCAACGGCGCCGGTAAGACGACCACCATCCGCATGCTGACGGGGCTGCTGCGGCCGACCTCGGGCGTGGTGCGGGTGGCCGGCTTTGACCTGGCATCTGACTCCCTGGCGGCGCGCAAGCGAATCGCCTACATGCCCGATACGCCGTATCTGTACACCAAGCTGACAGGGCGCGAGTTCATCCACTTCGTAGCGGGCCTATATGAGGTTCCGGCCGAGATCGTTCGCCGTCGGTTAGGCGAAGTCCTGCCGCTGTTTGGGCTCGAAGATCGCGCCGATGACCTTATCGAGGGCTACTCACACGGCATGCGGCAGAAGACGCTGTTGGCGGCGGCCCTGGTTCACGATCCGCAGGTACTGATCCTGGACGAGCCAACGGTAGGCCTGGATCCGCGGAGCGCGCGCCTCTTACGTGACATACTTCGCCAGCTGGTAGATCGTGGCGCGGCGGTATTCCTCTCAACGCACATCCTGGAGGTTGCCGAGCGGCTGTGCGATCGCATCGGGATTATCGACAGCGGGCGACTGATTGCTCTCGGCACGGTTGAGGAGCTCCACCGGCAGGCAGATCGGGAGGGCACCCTCGAGGACATCTTCCTGGCTCTAACCGGCGGACCGTCGGCGGCTGAGCTCGCGGAGGTCCTGCGCTGAGTCTGGCCATCGAGCCTGTCCCGCAGTCCCGGCATGCCGGGCACTCGCACAGGCAGCTGTGGCGATCGACCTGGTGGTTGCTGCGGGCGCGGTGGCGCATCGCGATCGTTGGCTTCGTGCGCGGCGCCCGCTGGCGCCGTTTCACCTACCTGCTGGTCCTCCTCGCCCTGGCCTTCCTGGCTCTGGTCGGGTTTCTGATGAGCTATGCTTTGGCCTTCTTTTTCTCCCGGCTGCCGCCGCCTGACCCAACGCGGGCCGACGTGGTGGTCGCCACCGCGTTCACCGGTGGGCTGGTGTTACACGTTTTGGTGAGTTTCACTGTCGCCTTAGCGGCGCTGTTCCTCAGCCGCGATCTGGATCTGTTGTTGGCGGCACCGGTTGCTAGACGAGCGGTGTTCCTCTCCAAGCTTATCGGTGGTCTGGCTCCGACGCTGCTACTCGTCACACTGATGACCGTCGTGCCGCTCGGCGGCTACGGCCTGGCCATGCAGGCCGGCCGGTCATACTACCTGGCCGCGCTCATCGCCCTGTTGCTGATGCCCCTTCTGCCGGCCGCGGTCGGAGCGCTGGCGGTGATGTTCATTGTGCGCCGTGTTCCGGCCCATCGGCTCGGGGAGATCGTAGCACTGGTGGTGGTGGCGATGACGTTGTCGGTAGCGCTGGTCGCCGGGAGCGCGCGCCAGCTGCAGGAAGCACTGACGGTGCAGGATCTGTGGGCTATCCTGTCACGCCTGCGCAGTCCGATCTCGCCTGCCGAGTGGCTGACGCGTGGTGTTGTCGCTGCGGGTCGCGGTGACCCGGGTAACGCAGTACGCTGGCTGGGATTAAGCAGCCTGGTGGCGCTCGTGGCGCTGGTACCCATGTGGCTGGTGGCTGACCGGCTGTACTACGAGGGCTGGTTGGGGCTGCAGTCGGCGAACATGCGCCGAACGGTCAACGGACGACTGCCGTGGGCGCGCGTTGATCGGTCCGACAGGCTTAGCCAGCCACGTGGCCTCTTGCGGCTCCTGCCACGACCCACGGCCGCGGTTGTCCAGAAGGACTTTCGTATCATCCCCCGCGACCTGACCAACATGGCTCAGGTGCTCTCGCCGCTAGCCATCGGCGTCTTCTTCATCTTGCAGCAGCTGCTCTATCCAATCCGCATCGGGGGCGCCGATCGCCCCCTGACTGGGGCTGGCACCGCTCTCACCATGCTCTCGGCCGCCATCGCTGGCGCAATCAGCGCCACGATTATGGCCCGCTTTGGGCTGACCGCATTCTCGCTAGAAGGTCAAGCATACTGGATCCTAAAGAGCTCACCGCTGTCCAAGCGTCACCTGGTAAGCGCCAAGTTCCTGATCGGCTACGTGCCTTATCTGATTCTCGGCTGGGGCCTGGTGCTGCTGCTGGAGGGTGCCCGGGCGCTCAGCGATGCTCGCTTGCTGGGTGGACCGCTGTTGAGTAATGCCCTGCAGGGGCTGCACCCGTGGGCCATTCTCTACGCTGGCTTCGTCGTGGCGGCGGCGGGGCTGGGCACTCAAGCCATCTCCTTGGCTCTAGGTGCGGCGCGACCTAACCTCGGCTGGGACACACCCCATGAGATGCTCACGCCTGATGTCGGCTGTCTCAGCCTGGTGCTTTACGGTGCCCACGGCTTCGTCGTCACCGCAGCCCTGGCGACGCCGGCTGCCGTCTCGGGTTTTCCCATGCTGGCGGGCCGGAGCTTGGTCTGGGCGGTGGGGCTGGGTGTGGGCCTGGGCCTGACCGTGCTGGTGGCTGTAAGCTGTTGGCGCCTGGCGTGCGCTGAGCTGGACGTCATCGGTGAGTAGCCGCGGGGCGGGCCGCGGCCTCAGCACTTGCCGTGTCGCAGGCGAGGATCGAACAGGTCGCGGATGGCGTCGCCGATGAGGTTCCAGCCGAGAGAAAAGAGCACGATCGCCAACCCGGGGAACACGACGATGTACCAGTCTTGCGCCAAAGTGGGCATGCGGTCGCGGGCACTGGAGATCATCTGCCCCCAGTCGGCGTAGCCTTGAGGCACGCCCAGTCTGAAGAACGACAGCGCGGCGAACGACAGCACGTAGGTGCCAATGTCCAATGAGGCCACGATGATCACCGGGTAGATCGAGTTCGGCAAGATGTGCCGCAGAATGATCCAGCGGTCACCGGCACCGACCGAGCGAGCTGCCCAGATATAGTCGCGCTGCTTGACCGACAACACGTCTGCCCTGACCAGGCGGGCGTAGCCCGTCCAGCCGAAGGCGATCAGGGCCAGCATGGCGGGCAGCGTGGTCTGACCGAAACGCGGATTGGAGCGCAACACCGTCGCCAGGGTAATGGCCGCCAGGAGAAATGGAAAGGCCATGAAGACCTCTACCACACGCATCACCAACTCGTCCGTCCAGCCACCGTAGTAGGCAGCGACTGCGCCGAGCAACAGCCCGATTGCCAGAGCAGCAAAGGTGATGACAATGCCCACCTTGAAGGCGGTACGGGTACCCCAGACGACCCCGTAGAAGATGTCGTATTGCTCTGGCGTGGTGCCGAACGGATGCTCGCGGCTCGGCGGCAGTGGCTGGGGCGCAAAGCCGTACTTGGGCACTCGATAGGGGCTGGCGCCACAATACACGCGCTGCCGGGAGTCTTGGTCCACAGGACACGGAGCCAGGACGGGAGCGAAGACCGCCACTAACACGAAGAAGCTGAGCAAGGCCACCCCGAGCATCGAGCTGGGGTTCGTAAGAACGCCTCGCGTTACCCGGCGCCAGCCGGTCTGAGGAAGCCGACGCGGGGGACCCCCCTCTGGACCCAGCTCGTTGCCAGGCCCTGCTTCGAATCCTGGCGCGGCAGCGCCGAACGCCGGCTGCGGTGCCGCACCCGCCTGGCCCGCATCCCGCCGGCTGCCCTGCTGGTTGGGCGCCGCCTCCTCGGGCGCCATACTGGGCGATCGGTTCAAAGTTGGTTGCTCCGGGCCATGGAATCACTGTCTCCGGGCGGAGCACCTTGCGGTGCCCCGCCCGGTCTGTTGGGCCAGTGCCGAGGCCTTACGCTTACGGCTTGGACAGCACGTAGTACCACAGTCCCGGTGCCAGCGGGTTGTTGTAGTATCCCGAAACGGAGCGGTTCACGTAGAAGCGCCCGGTGTCCTGGTGCAGGAAAATGGCAATCGCATTCTCTATTGCGAGCTCCTGCAGCTGGGCATACATCTCCGTGCGCCTCGCCTCATCGGCTTCCAGCAATGCGGCGTCGATCAGCGAGTCAAACTGGGCTGCCATTTCGGGCGGAAAACCCTGTGCCCTGGCGTACGCTCCCTGGCTGTGCATGTAGGGGTGAACCCAGTTGCTGGCGTCGTGATAGTCCTCTTGCCAGCCGCTGATGGAGATCGGCAGCCTCATGCCGCGTCGGGCATCCAGGAATGACGGCCACTCCAGGCTGACCACGTCGACCTTGTAGCGGCTGTCCGCCAACGCCAGGTTCTCCGCCAGTATCTCCGCCGCTTTCTTGCGGGTGTCGTTGCCCTCGTTGTAAGCGATGGTGAAGCGGAAGCCCACCTCCGCGACCTTGCCGTCCCAGGCCTGAGCCAGCTCGTCGCGGCACTTGTCGATGTCGAGGGCGTAGACGGGCGAGTCCTCGCGATAGCCTTGCAGGCCCTGGATGATTGGGCCGCGGGCCGGAATCGCCTCTCCTTGGAGGGCCTCGGCGATGTACGTCTCCCAGTCGAAGCAGTAGCTCATGCCTCGGCGCACCTGGACATCGCTGAAGAAGTCGACTGGGATCCCACTGCCATCAAGCTTGCCGGAGCCAATGAACTCGCTGTCCGCATTGATCGCAAAGGTGAACATCGCCGCCGTATTGGTCACGAGCGGATAGCCCCGGAAGAGTTTGAGGATACCGTCCTCGTGCACCAGGTTGGCCGGCGCGGACTCATCGCCGCCCAGGTATTCAGTGTGGACCAGCGGCTCCAGCTGGCCGATCTCCGATCGCGGCACCACCACCGTGTCAGCCTCGCCAGCACTCAGCTTGGCGAAGCGCGTGCCCCACTCGGCCGCCTTCTGGAAGACGATATGCCGGAGGCGCGGTGGCCCAGACGGTCCGCCTTCCCAGATGGGCTCGGTCCGCCAGTAGGCATCGTTTGCCTCCAGAGTGATCTCTTGCCCTTTGAGCCAGGTGCCGAGCCTGTACGGGCCGGTGCCGTTCGCCCGATCGTACAGGACGCTATCCTCGGCCGCCGGATCGTGCCAGCGTGTCCAGTTCTCGCACGTGCCGTCCCAGTCACCCTGCTCGATCATCCACTCCTGGTCCAAGGCCGCTGCCCAGGGCTGAGCCAATAGCTGCAGGAACCAGGGGGTTGGCTGGCGGAGCTGGATCCTCACTGTGCCGGCCTCATCGTCGGCGCTGACCATAGCCTTTACCGTTTCGCAGACCTCTCGCTGGATGTCGGCCGGAACATCAGCCAGAGTGGGTGGCTCTTGGCCTTCGGCAGCCGCGGCCGACAGGCCCGCTTTCTCCAAGGCCAGGCTCTCAATTGCGCTCACACCCAGCATGGGCTCCAGAAACAGCCACATCGGACCGTCAACCCTGTCCTGCAGAAGCGCCCGCTGTATGGCGTAGGCGATGTCGTGTGGCTCAAGAGTGCCACCCTCGTGAAACTGTACGCCCTGGCGGATGGTAAAGGTGTACGTCAGCCGATCATCCGAGATCTGCCACTCCGTTGCCAGAGCAGGGACGAACGAGTCGGGCTTCTCACGCTCGAAGGTGATAAGCGAGTCGTAGATGTTGGACTCGATTGCTGAGCCGGTAGTCTCGTAACTCCATGCTGGATCGAGACTCTCGGGCTCGCCGATCGAGACCTGGATGAAGGTGTCGCTAGCCACTCGCGAGAGCCCACCCTCGCTGGGCGTAGCCTCGGGGCTGACGGTCTCCCCGGCCTCTCCCGGCTCCACCGTCGCTTGCGGCCGAGCACAGCCGCCGATGGCGAGGGCCAGGGCTGCAGCGACGAGCATTGTCAGCCTGATGCGGTGCTGAAGGTCCATTGTCGTTCCTCCTTACACACGAAGCAGCCGTCCATGAGGGCTAAGCGCGGCAGAGCCGGGACGGCCGACAGCTCGACCGCTCGCGATTGCCCCAGGGCTGACGCACTGCGGCCCTGGGGGGTGCGCCCATGTCTCTCGATGGCACAGCTTGCACGCCATGGCGTCGTGATCTGGCTCAGCTCAACCGGACGCGCGGGTCGAGAATGGCATACAGGATGTCCACGATGAGGTTGCAGACGATGAGAATTGTGGCCGTGAAGAGCCCCAGCCCCAATATGGTCACCACGTCAAGATTGGTGGCCGCCTGGACGGTGGCCTGACCGATCCCCGGCCAGTTGAAGACCGTCTCGGTGATGGCGGCACCGTTCAGGAGGCCAACCAGGATGGCGCCGCTGATGGTGACCACGGGTAGCAGCGCGTTCCGCCGGGCGTGCCGGCCGATCACCTGTGCCGGTGCCACCCCTTTGGCCCGCGCGGTGCGCACGTAGTCTTGCCGGAGCGTCTCCAGCATGCTGGAGCGAGTGACGCGGACGAGGACCGCGAAGGAGATGTATGACAGCGTCAAAACCGGCAGCACCAGGTGATGAACGGCATCCAGCCAGACGTCGGGGCGGCGGTTGATGAGGGCATCCACGGTGTACAGGCCGGTCACCGACCGCCACTCGGTCCCCGCCACCAGGCGTTTGAAAGGCGTCGACAGTCGACCGTCGATTGGGAACCAGTGGAGACGACCGGCAAGGTTAAGCAACAACAGCAGGCCGGCGACGAAGACCGGCGTACTGGTGGCGATGATGCTAAACACCCGGAGTACGTGATCGAGCGGGCGATTGTGGTGTAGCGCAGCGCGCGTGCCGAGGGCCACACCCAGTATCACGATCGGGATGATGGCCCACAGCGCTAACTCGACCGTCGCGGGTAGTCGAATGCGGATCAGCTCGGCGACCCGCTGCTTGCCCGTTTTGGAGAAACCCAGGTCGCCGCGCGACACGGAGCGAATCCAGCGGGCATACTGCTTTGGGATTGGGTCCGAGAGGCCGTACTTGGCTATGGTCGCCTCGAGCTGACGAGGGTTCTTCGGCACGTCCGAGACGTACAGGGCGGCACGCTGGGTTGGCGTGACCTGAGTCAACATGGCGAACACGAGCAGCGAGACGCCGAACACGATCACCGGCAAGAGCATCAGGCGACGAATGATGTAGGCCGTCATCGGCGTGGTCCGCGGTTGGCGCCCAAGGCGGCATTATACGGCACCGTCGGGGTCCGGCAAGGTGCGGCGGATGAGGTCGGTTGAGCTTTGACGATAGCTATCGTGAGGGCCAGAATGGCCGGCATAGACACCTGGGCTGTTCGCCAGTGGGCACTCGTTCCCTTATTGGCCTACCTAGCGCTCGGCGCGCTCGTAGTAACGGGCGTCCCGCCCTGGGAAGCGCCCGATGAGCCTGCTCACGTGGCCTACGCCGAGGCCCTGGCCGCCGGCCGGCGGCCAACGACCGCGGCCAGCTACGAGGCCCACCAGCCTCCCGGCTACTACCTGTGGCCGGCCTGGGCGCTGCGTCTGACCGCCTTGCCTCTATCGCCACTGCCGCCCGACAACGCCTTCTACCCGTTCTCCGTCGCCGCTCTGGTTCATCGGCCAAGTGACCCCACAGCGGCCAACCTGCGCTTGCTGCGCACCTTATCCGGTTTCTTGGGGTTACTCACGGTGTGCCTGGCCTGGACCACCAGCCGGGCAATCTGGCCCGGCTCGCGCGGCCGCCCCTTTTTGGCCGCCATGCTGGTGGCGCTTTGGCCCCAGTACCAGTTCATCGCCCACGCCATATCAAATGACGTTCTGGCCAGCGCCGCCGGTGGGCTGGTGGTCTACGGCATGGTGCTCACGGTCGTTCGCCCGGCGCGGGCTGGCGTTGGCCTGGTGCTGGCATTGGCGGGGCTAGTGGCTGGCATCTTCGTCAAGCTCACGGTGCTGGGTCTGGCACCGGCGTGTGGTCTGGTTTGGCTATGGGCCTGGGCTCGACGTGCCCGGCACGGAAAGTGCCAGCACTGGTGGCGCCGCGGGCTGGGCCCCTGGCGGCGATCAGTGCTTCTCGGCCTGGCTCTGATGGCGTTGGTGCTGGGCGGCCGCTACCTGAGCCTGGGGGCTGAACTGCGGCGCCAGAGCGGGGAGTTGGTGGCCCGCGCGCTTAGGGTTGACCCGCACCTGGCTTCCTTACCGACTCTGATGCAGCACGGGCGGGCAACGCTACTTTCGTTCTGGTCGCACTTCGGCTGGCAGAACCTGGACCCGCCGCCGGTGGTCATCCTGGCCGGGATCCTGCTGGCAGGTGTGGCGACTGCCCGCCTCAGCCGCCTCTGGCGCTTCCTGCCGGCCAGCCAGCGTCATGGCGTCGCGGTCAGCTTTCTGGCCCTGACTTCGGCCGGCGCCGCGGTGGCGAAGAACCTCTTGGCCCGGCCCGAGCCGCAGGGCCGCTTCCTGTTCCCGGCCCTGGTGGCAGCGGCGGTGCTCCTAAGCGCTGGCTTGTGCTCGCTCGACCGGCGGACTCTTGGCCGATGGACCGTCGGCGCCATTTGCGGTCTGGCGGCCATAGACATACTGCTCTTCGCCGTATGGATCCCGTCGGCGTATACACAGTACGGCTTGCCGCCGCAAGCTCTGGCGCTGCGGCGCATCGAAGCCCCGCCTTCGCGCCTGGTGCGCATCGAGCCAGGTAGTCCGGCTTTCCGGCAGCAGCTTGCCAGCCCCTCGCTGCGGGTGGCGCGTCTCTGGGTGGCGGTGGCCCGGACCTCTGGCCCGGGATTCCTGGAGATGCGCCTCCTGGAGGGGGGCTCGGTGGTGGCCGAGCGCCGCCTGCCACTCGTTAACAGCCGCGCCCACCGCTGGGTCTCGTTGGAGGTCGTTCCACCGCGTACGCTTGGTGATCCGAGTCTGGAGGTTCGTTTGCTGGGGGATGGTTGGGCCTGGCTCTGGGCGATGCAACCGGCCGGAGTTTTGGGCGACGCTGCCCACCCGGAGCTGATGCTGTTAGTCGCCAGCCAGGCGCCGCCCTGGCGGGCGGCGCCCTGACTGTTCTCTAACTGAATGGTTGCGATTGACCCGACGTCGCCCAGCGCCGGCCGCCTCGGTCGTTCATCGCTGGCGCAGGCACTCCGGCAACCCACGGCCAGGCGGACGGCCCGCCGGCTGCCGATGCTGCCCTCCGCCGGCCACAGCTGCCGGCGTCTAGCGCCAACGCTACTAGCTCGACTGTTGTGCCAGTGCTGCTCGGCGCCCTGCTGAGCCCATCACGGACCAGATGTTGCGCCTGTCGCGCTGGCCGATTCGGCCGTGGCAGCGGCTGGTGGTATCTCAGCAGTCGCTTATTCCCCAGTGACCGGCTGGCCCGCCGTCTCGCCGGCCGCTGCGGTCTCGACGGGAGTTGTTTCCGGGACCAGGCCGCTGGGGCCGGCAACGGTCGGCTCTGGAGCTGACGGCTCCGCTTCAGCCGGCTCGGGCGATGCCCCGGCCTCAGGTTCACCCGCGGTTGCCGTCGCCACGCCGGTTGCCGTTACAGGACAATCGTCATGCAAGGCGAAGGACCGTTGGGCGAGACGGGTGCTGAAGTCGTCCGCGGCCACAAATAGGATGAGCTCCCTGGATAAGGCAACCGAGGGCTTCAGGTAGTGCACGCGCATCGCTGGTGGCGTCAGGGGCAAGTACGTGGCTTGGGCGGGCACGCCGCCTGGCACGTCAAGGCGGTAGAGGCTACCGTCCCACACGAACAAGAAGTGCTCATCGTCGCCAAACGAGACCAGGGCGCCAGGCTCGCCACGATAGCCGAGTGGCCGACTCAAGACGCCCCCCTGAGCCACGTGGCGCCCGTTCTCGACGGCTGCCAGCCGTCGGATCTCCGTGTCGCCGAAGATCTGTGGCCCACTGAGTCTGGTCACCATCACGAACAGCGATTGGCCATCGGCCGCCCAGGCTGCATGCGGTACGGTGCGATTCTGAAACCGCTGGACGACGCTTAGCTCGCCGTTGGCGATGTCGAGAATAGCCAGACTGGTATTGGCCACCCCCAGGTCCATGCTGACCGCCAATCGGTCCGATTGCGGCGACCAGGCAAGATAGGTGGTGCCGTTGCTGGCAACTGCCGGGCGTCGTTCTTGCTCGATGCTGGTCATCGCCGGCGGGAGATCATGGCGCACCACAGTCTTGCCGTCGGCGCCCAGGTCGTAGACTGTCAGCTGCGAGGCCACCAGGTCGTAGATGCGGATCTCGCCCTGTGAGCCTACGACCGCCGCAACTTTGGAACCGTCAGCTGACAGCGAGTAGCTGATGACGCCCTCGGTTCCCTGGTAGTCGTTCATCGGGATCACTGCCAGGCCGTTGTCCGGGCTAAGTAGCTGGACAGTCCCGGTCGGCACTGTCCCGGCGTAGAGTTTGGCGAAACGGCCGTAAACACCTGCCCGCGCCACGCCCAAGACAAACCGCGTGCCGCTCTCGTCAAGCTGCACCTCCAGCATGTTCTCGGGGATCGGGACCGGTGGCCGCGTAGACTCGTCACTGGGTGTCGCGTATGGTGGGATCTCGTCGACGGCGCGCCACGAGCGGGCAATAGCTCGCATCGTTGGCGACCCCTCAGCCGGGAACTCCATCAAGTACAGGGCGCGGTCGTCGGCACGCCAGGCCGCTTCATCGATGAAGTCCGGACGCTGCCCCGAGATGACCAGGGCCTTGCCTCCTTCTCCATCCATGGCTGCCGAGAGCACGGACCGGCCGAACATCGGTAGACACGGTCCGTAGTCCACGATCTGCTGTGCCTGCGTCACCTCCCCTGGCGCCGGCGAGCGACGCAGACGATCGCAGCCCGCAGTGCTCAAAAGCACGACCGCAGCCAGCGGCACGACGATGAGCCATCGTCTCGGAAAACCTCGATCGGGCATCAGTGTCTCCTCCCAATTTGCGTGTCATCGCCGGCCAACCGGCTGCCCCGGGGCGGCGAAACGAACGGACTCTACGAACTCCACAGTCGTGCTACGGTTCGGCCACGGCACCAGAGCCGACGCCGCCCGGCCCGCTCCCGGGAAGTGTAGCACTTACCAGCCGGCTTGCCCTCACCGCAGACGTGGTGTGCGGGCGCCAAGCCTGCACTGGCCCAGCCACTCGTCTGTGGCGCCAGGTCAGCCGGCCGACCTCTTCTAGCAATTCGTGTGCCAGGGGTCCAGCCCGGCGAGTGCGAGCTGCTCTGGCGTTCAGTGCCATGACCGCCATCGGCCCGCCGCATCCTCACGAGCTAGCCTCCGCCTGCCGCAAGGCCTGGACGAAGGCCTCAAGGGCGTCGGCCTCAAGGTGGCCCGGCGAGGACTCGACGGTCTCCCAGACGTCAACCCCCCACGGGCGAGTGACAGCAATAGCCTCACCGACTGTCTGGGCGTTCAGCTGCGGCGAGGAGATGAGAATGGGCGCACGGGTGGCCAGGTCGCTCAGGTCTCTCCAGGCGGTCGCCATCGGAGGCACCAGGTGAATGAGCATGGCCGGCGGCTCCGGGCGAGCCCGGCGCCCGAGGTAGATCCTACTCAAGACGTCGAGTTCTTCGGCAGTGGCCACCGTGATGGCTTTGAAGGCGCGGGGCTGCATGGCCTCCACAACCGAGCGTGGTTCGACTCCGAACAGCTGCACGCGATCAAGGTGGGCATGTATCGCCACCGCCCGCACCAGGGCGGGCGGCGTGTTGGCGAAGATACCGACAAAGCTAACCCTCGAAGGCAGGGCATTGCGAACTGCCCGCGCCTGAGGGACGTTCACGTACCGTGGACTGGAGGCGATGAACACACAGGCCACGCTGTCGGCACCCAACCGAGCGGCCAGTCGCGCGTCCTCCGGCGTCGTGATCCCGGACACTTTAAGGTGGACGGGTAGGCGTTCCGCACCGCGTTCGGACATGGCCGGAGCAGGCTACATGCCGCCACGGAGTCTTGGTCCAGCGGCGGCTCTCAGCATGGGGACCGTCTCGGCCTCACGGGCAGCCAGCCTTGTAGACGACCGAATTGTGGATCGGATCGTAGGGGCGGGAGACGCTCAGCAAAGACAACCAGCGCCGCCGCTGGTTGTACGGCGACTCCGGAGCCGCCGGATTGGCGAGCTGCCCGTAGCCAAAGACCAGGTGTGGCTCGTCGAGCGCCCGGGCAATCACCGCCGGTGGAACACGCCCGAGAATGAACGGGCAAACCCGCGGCCCGTCGGCATAACGGGTTGCCGTGGGCGCCGGGGACGCAGTCATGGGCGGAGTCGAGGTCGCGGTCGCGGTCGCCGGCAGCGGCGTGTTCGTTGGGGTCAAGGTCGGTGTTAGGGTCGCCGTTGGCGTGATAACGACGGTGGGCGTGACTGTTGCCGTAAACGTGACCACGGCCGTCGGTGTCACTGTCTCGGTAGCCGCCGGCTCGCTCGTTGCCGTTGGCGGCAGGGTGGGTGTGGCTGATGGCTCCTGGCACTCGATCGTCATCTCAGCCGTGGCCTCGAATAGCTTGTCACCCTCAAACACCGCTGAGGCCGCAAGAGTCACTGGGCCTCGCGTTGCCGGGTCAATGACCACCTCCCACTGGGCTGAACCGCTGGCCCCAGGCGCAATATCGGCAATGCCCTTGGTGGCAGCTTCGCCACTGGCGAGGGAGATCCCTGGAGGTACCTGAAGCGTGGCCTCACCGCCGGTCAGAGGCGACAGGTCAAAGTTGTTCACGAACAGCGCTACGGTCACCGTGGTTCCGCAGCTGGCCTGAAGCGGCGCGGTCAGGAAAGCGTGACCGCCCTGCAGGCTGGCTGCGCCGTAGACCGTGGACAGCCGGCGCACTTCGCCCGGAGCCAGCGGCACTGGATCCCAGTACAGGGCCACCGCGCTGTCTTTGGTCACCGGGGAAGTCGGCTGCACGTCGTATGTCCAGTCATTCGTTTGGATCCGCACCCAGTCGGCAATCAAGAAGCGGTCGGGGGCAGTCGTATCAAAGCCACGCAGTATGCCCACGGCCCGCAGCAGGCGCGGGTCGTAGCTGGGAGACTCAAAAGCCACCCAGAACGCAGGCACTTGCTCACCGCGGAACTCGGTCTCCGTTCGTATGGTGCCCACACCGGGCACGAAGTAGGGCGCGCCATCGTTGTTCCCTAGCTTGACATCCAGCAGTGCGCGCACGCCCACCGACAGGGTCTGAGAATCGCCGTTGCGGATCTCGTAGCTGACCTCGGCCGCGTCCTCGCGGCTGCTGAACGGGTTGGCCCGCAGCCGCAGCGTCTCGGTGACGAACACGCCGAATGCCGGAGCCGCGGTCCATACAGTGGTCACTGTCTCGCCGGCTGTCTGGCGCAGGGCGCTTCGGGGCACGACGTCGAGGGTCGTGTTGCGCCCCACTACACGAATGGTGGTGTAGCCACTCCCTACGGTGCTGTCCCCGGCGGCAGAGAAGCCGTACAGCAGGGCCTTGTCGTTGTCTAGCGGTGTGTCGGGATCGCCGCCGGTGGTTCCCAGCACCCAGGCACCCAGGGGGCTCACGTCGACGCGGACGAAGGCGTTAGCCAGCCGCTCGCATGGCGGACAGGTACGGACTACCGGACCAAGCGGTCCGGCGCTGGCAGGCTGCGACGCCTGCCTGACCACCAGGCTCACCAGCAGCCCGATCAGGATGAGGAGGGGAGCTGATCGTGGACGTAACGTTCTCACCTTGGCAGCCTCCTGGAGCTCAAACGGATGAACCATTCTAGCCGGCCACCGCCCGCCGCACGGCCACTAGCCCTGTCGCTCACGCGCCAGGCGGCGGGGAAAACGGCCGGTCGGGATTAACCCGGTAGTAAGCGTGCGAGCCTCGCGTCGTTCGCAGCAGCATACCGTGGTTTATTGCTAGCTTGATCATATGCTTAATCGCCTGATTCGAAAGATCAATAATCTCCTTGTTCCGAAGGCCTCTAAGCATGTCGTATATCTGGATGAAAAGCGCCGGTTCATCGAACTGACGCATTGCCTCCTCAAAGACCGCCCAGTCCTTGGCGGTGAGTGTAACCTGCTCCTCTTGCTCCTCACCCTCCCCACCGGCGGTTGCGTCCTCTTCGCGAACCGTGGGCTCCGGCGCGAACTGGCTGACCTCATAAGGGTTCTCGTCGGGGAAGAAGACCTCGTTCACCGATCCACTGGTGAAGACCTGAACCAGGCCCCGTCTCTCTGCCTCCTTGACGAAGTCCTTGAATTTGGTGAAGGGGCGCCCGGCGGAATCCAGGTATTTGCCCTCATCGAACGACGGCATAAGCTCGAGCATCAACAGCTTCAGGGTGGCCAGTGTAGAGACGTGGCCCCGATCGCGAGCCATATGCACCGCCTCGACGAGCACCTGATACGGATCGCGGTCCGGCGGTGCCGAAGGGCGACTTTCCTCGGCAACCTGGCTGTAGTAAATGAACTCGTCCGCGGCCTGGGCCAGATGACTGGCCGTGGCCTCAGCCACACCAATCACCACCGTCCGATGTCCGAGCTGCCGGATGGCGTTGATGAGCGGGATAAAATCGCGATCACCGGTGACGAGGACGAAAGTCCCGATGTTTGGAAAGGCGTACAGGGTGCGCATCATGTCGATGCAGATGTGCATGTCCACAGCGTTCTTGATGGCCCGCCCCGTGCGGCCTTCGTCGCGATCGTAGTGATATGTCGGGACGTACATCGGTTCGATCGCGTTGGCATAAAGGGCGTTGGTGATGCGGGGATATCGATACCAGTCGGCATAGGCCCGAGCGATCGTGACCCGGCCGTACTGCTCACAGGTCTCCATGATCGACTCAAAATTGGGGTTCGTCTCGAACCGGTTCCGGACCGAAATGTAGATGTTCTCGAAGTCAATGAAGACCGCGACGTCGCCAGTGGGCGGCTTTCCTACGACGCCGTTGCGTATCGGCTGTGGGGTCAGGATCATCGTCTGGTGTTGCCCCTCAAAGTAAGCAGCCGCAGGCTTTCCCTCCCGCGGCCATGGTGCCTTGGCAGGCCATGGCGCAGCCAGTTTCAGCGTTGCTGATTATACCACAGCCCATCTGGGGGTCACTGAGGCCGGAGGCGGGGAACATCGGTAGCCCGCGTTTGGGCTCGTGGGCGACCTGTGATAGAATTATCGTTTGGCGTGCTGGCGATCCCACGAGCGGCGACCTAATCTGCGCTCTAGCTTGGGCCGGCGAATGGGACCGAGGGCCTCCCCAACATTAGCATGCCAGATCGAAGGAGCACCGCCCACGATGAAGACGACTCGAGCTCGCGCAGTGCCAGTGGTTGAGGCGGTCTCTGAAGTGGCCGCGCAGCCAAGCAAGCTTGCTCCGACAAGTAGGCCGTGCCGAAGGGACTACGGCCGCATTGCCTGGCGGCAGCCATCGCCGCCCCTGATCACGGTCCAGCTCGAGTCTTTTGACTGGTTCAAGCGCCAGGGTCTGGACGAGCTACTGCGCGAGCTCTCACCGATCGTCAGCTTCAACCGCTCGCTCGAGCTGCACTTCCTCGGCCATCGATTCGAGTCCCCAAAGTTCACCGTGGCCGAGTGTCGGGAGATGGACATGACCTATAGCGCTCCGCTGTGGGTCACGGTCCGTCTGGTGAACCGTGGCACGGACGAGGTGCAAGAGCAAGAAGTCTTCATGGGAGACTTCCCGATGATGACGGACAACGGGACCTTCGTCATCAACGGTGCCGAGCGGGTGGTGGTGAGCCAGCTTATTCGTTCCCCGGGCGTGTACTTCAGCGCCGAGGAGGATCGCACCACTGGCCGCACCCTGGCCTTCGCCAAGCTGATCCCCAATCGTGGCGCCTGGCTGGAGTTCGAGACCAGCAAGCGCGATGTGATCAGCGTCAAAGTGGACCGCAAGCGCAAGTTCCCCGTGACCACGTTGCTGAGGGCTGTAGGTTACGGCGATGCCGACGAACTATTGCAGCTGTTCGACAGCGTCGATATCGACCCTAACCATACCTACATCGCCAGCACACTCGAGCGAGATCCTACCGGGGACGAGGAAGAGGCGCTGCTGGACCTGTACCGCAAGCTGCGGCCAGGTGATCCGGCAACGCTTGACAATGCCCGCAGCTTCCTTACCGGCCTGCTGTTCAACGATCGCCGGTATGATCTCGGCCGAGTCGGTCGCTACAAGTTGGACCGCAAACTCCACCTCGATCGCGGCGGGGATGGTCATGCGCTCCCCGAGCCGCGGCCGCTGACGCTGACGCGTGACGACCTGGCCCGTGTTGTGGCCCGCATGATCGAGATCAACAATGACCAGGCAACGGCCGACGACATCGACCACCTGGGCAACCGCCGGGTCAAGACGGTAGGCGAGCTAATCCAGAACCAGTTGCGCGTCGGCTTCCTGCGCATGGAAAGGGTAGTCAGGGAGCGGATGAGCACGCGGGACCCCGAACAGATCAGCCCTTTGGGGCTGATCAACATTCGTCCTGTGGTTGCCGCGGCGCGGGAGTTCTTTGGAGGCTCGCAGCTTTCGCAGTTCATGGACCAGACCAACCCGCTGAGCGAGCTCACCCACAAACGCCGTCTCTCGGCCCTGGGGCCCGGCGGCCTGCGACGCGAGCGGGCCGGTTTTGACGTGCGGGACGTGCACCACTCGCACTACGGCCGGATCTGTCCGATAGAGACGCCGGAAGGTCCGAATATCGGGCTGATCGGGAGTCTGGCGACCTATGCCCGGGTGAACGAATTCGGCTTCATTGAGACACCTTACCGCAAGGTGCAGTCACAGGTCCCGGGAACGGTTGAGGCGCTATTGAACCGCGTCGCTCGGGCTGACGTGCAAGACGCCAAGGGCCGCGTGGTCCTTCCCGCCGGCCAGCGGATCGACCAGACGGCGGCCAAGGCGGTTGCCAAGCTCCGCCTGGAGCAGGTGCCGGTGGTGCCCTTCGTTACCGAGGAGGTGGTCTACCTGACGGCCGATCAAGAGGACCACTACACCCTCGCTCAAGCCAATACGCCGCTGAACGAGTTCGGTGAGTTCCTGGGGTCGCAGATCACGGCGCGCCGGCGAGATAGGTTCCTGGTGGTGCCGCCGGAGCAAGTAGAGTACATCGACGTCGATCCTAAGCAGATCGTCAGCGTCAGTGCGGCGCTGATCCCTTTCCTGGAGCATGACGACGCCAACCGCGCTCTAATGGGGTCCAACATGCTGCGCCAAGGCGTGCCCTTGATTCGCCCGGAGGCGCCGTTGGTCGGGACGGCCATGGAGTGGCCGGTGGCCATGGATTCGGGGCATGTGGTGGTCGCCGAGCGCCCTGGCGAGGTGGTCAGCGTGGACGGCCAGCGCTGCATCGTACGGGAGGAAGACGGCAGCCTTCGGGTGTACAACTTCCGCCGCTACGAGCGCTCCAATAGCTCTACCGTGATCGACCAAAGGCCCATCGTGGACAAGGGTGAATGGCTGGAGGCCGGTCAGGTCATTGCCGACTGCTCATCGACCGAGAATGGTGAACTTGCCCTTGGGCAGAACGTGCTGGTGGCATTCATGTCGTGGGAAGGTGGCAACTACGAGGATGCCATTCTTGTCAGCGAGAGTGTGGTGCGCGCGGACAAGTTCTCCTCGATTCACGTGGACCAATATGAGACCGAGGCGCGGGACACCAAACTGGGGCCCGAGGAGATTACGCGAGACATTCCCAACGTAGGCGAGGACGCTCTGCGGGATCTGGACGAGGAGGGAGTAATCCGCATTGGGGCCGAAGTCGGACCCAATGACATCTTGGTGGGCAAGATCACCCCGAAGGGTGAGACCGACCTGACGCCCGAGGAGAAGCTCTTGCGGGCGATCTTCGGCGAGAAGGCCCGCGAGGTGAAGGACTCCAGCTTGCGGCTGCCGCACGGGGAGCGCGGCAAGGTGGTGAGTGTGCGTTCCTTCGATCGGGAGGATGCCATTGAGCTGGCGGCGGGCGTGGACCGCATGGTCCGGATAAGTGTGGCGCAACAGCGCAAGATCACCGAGGGCGACAAGATGGCTGGTCGTCATGGCAACAAGGGCGTAATCAGCCAGGTCGTGCCGATCGAGGATATGCCCTTCATGACCGACGGCCGGCCAGTAGAGCTCATTCTGAACCCGCTGGGGGTTCCGGGCAGGATGAACATTGGCCAGATCCTGGAGACCCACTTGGGTTACGCAGCATCTCAGCTGGGATTCCGGGTGGTGAGCCCGGTTTTCGATGGCGCTACGGAGAACGACATCGCCGCCGAGCTAGCTCGGGCCTGGATCGTCGATCGGGCCTGGCACGACGTCCGGCAGCGGGCTTGGGCCTGGGCAGAGGAAAACGAGGTGGATACCAATCTGGCCGGGGACGACGAGGAAGTCTATCGACTCTACCTGGATGACTGGCTTGAAGGGTCCGAAATCAACCGCCGCCAGCTGCGCCGCGACCAGGCCTATGCACGACGTGAGGCAGCCAAGGCCTGGCTGAAGGAGCGCGGAGTGGCGGACATCACCTTCATGGAACTGGAGATAGATCGGCTGCCGGTTGCACAACGCCGGGACTCCAACCAGATGGCCATCCGCACGGCGATGCGCTTCTGGCTGACCGACATGCAGGAGGGCCGGCCCGAGTTGGCCGACCTGGACCCAGATGCCATGGAGGTGCCTGAGCTTGTCGAGGTGGGCAAGAAAGTCACCGAGTTGACGGGCTGGCCAATGCCGATCAGCGGTAAGCAAGTGCTCTATGACGGCAAGACCGGTGAGCGCTTCGACCAGCCGGTCACTGTGGGCGTCATCTACATGATGAAGCTTGCCCACCTGGTAGAGGACAAAGTGCACGCTCGCTCAACGGGCCCTTACTCGCTGGTCACTCAACAGCCTCTCGGCGGCAAGGCCCAATTCGGTGGTCAGCGGTTCGGCGAGATGGAAGTCTGGGCGCTCGAGGCATATGGTGCCGCCCACACCCTGCAGGAGATGCTGACCATCAAGTCGGACGACGTGACGGGTCGGGTTAGGACATACGAGGCCATTGTTAAGGGCGAGGAGATTCAGGATCCGGGTGCTCCCGAGAGCTTCCGCGTCCTCATCAAGGAACTTCAGAGTCTTGGCCTGGGGGTGAAGGTGCTTGACCAAAGCGGCAACCCAATCGCCCTGGGCCGCGAACTGGAGGATGAACGGCCGCCACGGTACTCCTACGGGGTTGGCCTCTCACCGACTCAGCGGGTGGTCGACCGGGGTTCCCAGGATGAGTTGGAGTAGGTTCCGGCCCGCTGGCCGCAGAAGCGCCGGGTGCCCGGCCCTGCCAGTGCGCTTCGTATTTGACAGGCGACGCGCGATAAGCTATTCTGACTTCTTGCGCGTCGGCGCGCCGAGTGAAGGAATGGGCAAGTGCCAACGATCAACCAATTGATTCGCAAGGGCCGCCAGCGGCAAGTCAGGAAGGCCAAGGCTCCGGCGCTACGGTTCTCACTGAACGCGTTTCGGCGACGGCTGACTGACACCGGGGGTTCGCCGCAGAAGCGAGGTGTCTGCACCCAGGTTCGTACGCAGACGCCCAAGAAGCCGAATTCGGCACTGCGCAAGGTGGCCCGTGTTCGGTTGACAAACGGCTTAGAGGTGACAGCCTACATTCCCGGCGAGGGGCACAACCTGCAGGAACACTCCGCAGTTCTGATCCGCGGTGGCCGGGTCAAGGACCTGCCCGGTGTTCGCTACCACATCGTGCGGGGTGCGCTCGATTCCACGGGCGTGGACGCGCGAAGGCGAGGACGCTCGAAGTACGGAGCGAAGCGTCCGAAGAAATCATGAATAGGTAACCGCCGTATCGGTTCCTGCACCGCACCAGGTGGGTCGTCCCAAACCGGTGCGGCCCTCCGACTCGGAGGGTCAATCCGCGATCGATCCCGGGAGTCGGCCAGGGCTCCGGTGGGGCTGAGGCTGATACCAACTCTCGGGATTGTTTTTTGCCCGTGTGCGTGACGAGACGGAAGACTGTTCACTGTCGGAGATCGAGGCTGACAAAGGAGTAACGATATGCCCAGGCGCAATCGACCGCCTCGGCGCGAGGTACAACCTGATCCGGTGTACGGCAGCGAGTTGGCAGGGGCGTTCATCAACAAGCTGATGCGCAACGGCAAGAAGACAACAGCAGAACGGGTGTTCTATGATGCTCTGAAGCTGGTCGAGGAGCGGGCGGGACGTTCCGGCGTGGAGGTCTTCGAGCAGGCGATGCGCAACGTGACGCCAATGCTCGAGGTCAAGCCACGGCGTGTTGGGGGTTCGACCTACCAGGTGCCGGTCGACATCCGTGCCGAGCGCCGGCAGGCTCTGGCCATGCGCTGGCTCATCGGTACCGTGCGCAGCCGCTCGGGCAAGCCTATGGCCGAGCGGTTGGCGACCGAGATCCTGGAGGCTAGCCGGAATACCGGTGCCACGGTCAAGAAGAAGGAAGACACGCATCGCATGGCCGAGGCCAACAAGGCTTTCGCCCACTTCCGCTGGTAGGTAAGGCGACTGGCGAAGCGAAATGGCGCGTGGTGGTGATATGGCGATCGAGCATGACGAGCTGTCGAGGACGCGCAACATTGGGCTGATTGCGCACATCGACGCTGGCAAGACGACGACCACCGAGCGCATTCTGTTTTATACCGGCCGTACGTACAAGATCGGTGAGGTACACGAAGGTACGGCCATCATGGACTGGATGGCCCAGGAGCGGGAACGCGGCATCACTATCACGGCCGCGGCGACGACGACCTACTGGCGTGATCATCGCATCAACATCATCGACACACCAGGCCACATCGACTTCACCGTCGAGGTTCAGCGCTCTTTGCGGGTGCTGGACGGCGGCGTGGTCGTGTTTGATGCGGTGGCCGGCGTCGAGCCGCAGTCAGAGACGGTCTGGCGCCAGGCGGATCGCTACGGCGTGCCGCGCGTCTGCTTCGTGAACAAAATGGATCGTCCCGGAGCCGACTTGGGGCGGACGGTGACCATGATCGCCGAGCGATTGGGGGCTCGACCGGCGGTGTTGCAGGTTCCGGTGGGCATCGAGGACCGTTTCCGGGGCGTGATCGACGTGGTGGCAATGCGGATGCATGTTTGGGATAGTGATGACGCGGCTGACCCGCCGCAGGAGTCGGAGGTACCCGCCGACTGGCTGGCCGAGGCCCAGGCGGTGCGGGAGGCAGCTATCGAGTGTGTGGCCGAGGTCGACGAGCGCATGGAGCTGCGCTTCTTGCACGGTGAGTCGGTGGAGCCTGGGGAGCTGAGAGCAGGCCTGCGGCGCGCCACCGTTGCCGGCAGGTTGGTCCCCGTCCTGTGTGGTAGCGCCTTGCGCAACAAGGGCATTCAGCCGCTTCTCGACGCGGTGGTCGACTACCTGCCGAGCCCGCTTGACGTGCCGCCGATTGTGGGCCAGGTCCCAGAGACCGGTGAGACCGTGGAGCAACGGCCAGACCCGGGGGCGCCATTTGCCGCGCTAGCTTTCAAGATCGCTTACGACCCTTATGTCGGCCGTTTGGCCTACGTCCGCTGCTACGCGGGAACGGCCAACACCGGCGACAAGATACTGAACGCCAGCAACGGCAAGGTCGAGCGCCTCGGCCGGTTGGTGCGGATGCATGCCAATGCCCGTGAGGAGTGTCAGATGATTCGAGCGGGTGAGATTGCCGCCATTGTGGGCCCGAAGTTCGTGGGCACTGGCGACACGCTGTGCAGCCGGGACCATCCGGTCATCCTGGAGTCGATCGCCTTCCCTGAGCCGGTCATTCACGTGGCAATCGAGCCCCGCACCGCTGCCGACAGCGACCGCATGGTGGACGCTCTGGCCAGGCTGGCGGAGGAGGACCCGACTTTCCAGGTGCGCACCGACCCCGAAACGGGCCAGACGTTGATCTACGGTATGGGGGAGCTGCATCTGGAGGTGATCGTCGACCGCATGGTTCGCGAGTTCAACGTCCGAGCTCTGGTGGGCAAGCCACAGGTGTCCTACCGTGAAACGCTGGTTCGACCGATTCAGGGCGTCGAGGGTCGCTTCGTGCGCCAGAGTGGCGGGCGTGGCCAGTATGGGCACGTGGTCTTGGAGCTGGCTCCCAACGTCGCGGGCAAGGGCAACGCCTTCGAGAACGCCATCCGCGGTGGGGCAATCCCGGCGGACTACATACCGGCCGTGGAAGCTGGCTGTATGGAGGCCCTTGGCAGCGGGCCCCTGGCCGGCTTCCCGGTCGTGGATGTGTGCATTCGCCTGGTTGATGGTTCCTATCACCCAGTCGATTCGAGCGAACTGGCTTTCAAGACAGCGGCCGCCCTGGCGGTGCGAGACGGCCTGGCACGCGGCGGCTGTGCGCTCTTGGAGCCGGTCATGTTCGTGGAGGTTGTGGCCCCCGAGGCTTACCTTGGCGATGTCCTGGGCAACCTGAATGCCCGGCGGGGTCAGATCGAGGCCACGGAGAATCGCAGCGGCGGTCTGGCAGCGATACGGGCTCTGGTGCCATTGGCCGAGATGTTCGGCTATGCCTCGGACCTGCGCTCGATGACTCAGGGTCGCGGGACGTTCACCATGGAGTTCCATCACTACGAGCCAGTGCCAGAGAAACAGACGGCGATCATTGCCGGTGGCGGTCCTCGAGCCTGATCGGGCCGACACAGGTTTTGTCGACACGCACCCGGAAGCGAGGAAAGGGACGACGGAGGCAAGATGGGCAAGCAGAAATTCGTACGGGACAAGCCGCACCTGAACGTGGGGACGATTGGTCACGTAGACCATGGGAAGACGACGTTGACGGCG
>FWPV01000600.1_pt1 | contig 112807 bp, 127 predicted proteins | sample 2228371 | NCBI WGS metagenome assembly FWPV01 (sample SAMEA103939776, study PRJEB20133) | metagenome
CAAGCGATGCGGTGATGCTCACCGATGAGCGGGATGAGTCCGGTCGCAAGCAGCAGCGTCACGGCGCTCACGACCACACAGAGGACGTCCCTGGCAGTCTCGCTCAACCGGCCGATGGGCCGGACGATGAGCGCCGAGGCGAGCGGCGCGCACACGATCACCGCGGGAAGCGGACTGTAGGCGACCTCAGCGTGCACCGCCACCACCTACTTGAAGTACGCCGCGACCGCTGCGCGCGCGAGCGAGAGCGGCAGACCCTCGAGGGATGAGAAGACGCCCAGGACGATGACGAGCGCGACAGCAACGATGAGCGGCACGAGCATCACGAGCGGCCCTTCGGCGCTGGGCGCGCCCTCCGCGAGCGGAGCTTCCGCCGGTAGCGGACGCGGTTCCTTGAAGTAGGCCCGGTACACGGCCGGCAGCAGGTAGATCCCTGCGAGCAGCGCCCCGCCGACGAGCACGACGAGGTAGAGCGGCTCGCCCGCCTCGAGCATGCCGATGCCCAGGTACCACTTGCTCACGAACCCGGCGAGCGGCGGCGTACCGATCATACCGAGGACCGAGATAGCGAACACCGCCATCGTGATGGGCATCCTCTTCGCCATGCCGTCGATCTCGGAGACGTTCCGCACGCCCGCACGCTTGATGATGAGCCCGACAGCCAGGAAGAGCGTCCCTTTCATGAACGCGTGGTTCGCGACGTGCACGAGCGCGCCGATCGCTGCCTGCGGCGCCAGCAACGAGACGCCGAGCGTCACGTACCCCATCTGCGAGATGGTGGAGTACGCGAGTCGGCGCTTGAGGTCGTCCTGGCTCACGGCGAGCACAGCGGCGAAGACCACGGTGGACGCCGCCAGGTAGCCGACGTACCGCATGACGCCGAGTGAGCCGATGAGCTCGACACCGAATACGTCGAAGACGACCCGCATGATGCCGAACGTCCCTGCCGCGACCATGACGCCGGAGAGCACCGCCGAGAACGGCGCGGGTGCCGCCGGGTGCGCGTCGGGCACCCAGCCGTGCAGCGGCATGATGGCCGCCTTCACGCCGAATCCTGCGATGAAGCACCACAGGATCGCGACGAGGCTCGTTCGGTCCATACTCTTGGAGAGCAGCGCGCCGGTGCCGAACGTCGTGTCGTGCGCGAGGAACATGGTGCCGACGATGGCGAGCAGGACGAGGCTCCCCCCGATGAGGATGTAGACGATGTACTTCGTGCCTGCCGCCATCGCCTCCGGTGTCTCCTCGTGCACCACGAGCGGGTACGTGAGGATGCTGAACAGCTCGTAGAAGATGAGGAACGTGAGCAGGTTGCCGGCGTACGCCACCCCCATCGTCCATGCCAGGCACAGCATGAGGAACGCGTAGTACCGTCCCAGCTTGTGTTCGTCGGCCATGTAGCCATACGAGTAGACGGTCGCGATGAGCCACAGCGCTGCCACGGTGATGCCGAACAGTGCCCCGAGCGCATCGACGCGCATATACATCCATACGTCGGGCGTGAGCTTCACGAGGTGCGCCTCGTAGACGGTTCCGTTGAGTACGCCCGGGATGAAGCTCACCGCGAGCGCCAGCGTCGCGACCCCGACGAGCGCAAGACCGACGCCACGCGCACGCGGGAAGCGCCGCGTGAGCGGAACGACCGCAGCCGCGCCTATGAGCGGCGCGACGAAGGCGAGCGGAACGAACACGCTACCCACGACCTCGACCCCCATGTCCATCACCCCGGCATCCTGAAGACGTACTGGACCGCGAAGTGCGCCAGCGAGAACGGCATGCCCGGGACGTCCACGGTCGCCCCGAGGACGATCACGTACAGCGCGCAGATGATCGTCGGGATGAGCAGGAGCGCGGGCGCCTCACGCACCGCACCGTGCGATCCAGGCGGGACCTTGAAGAAGGCGAGGTGGACGACGGGAAGCCAGTACGCAGCGTTCAGTAGCGAGCTTGCCGCCATCAGGAGCGCGAACCACCAGCGCCCCGACTCGAGCGCACCGAGCGAGAGGTACCATTTCGTCACGAAGCCCCCAGTGAGCGGGATGCCGATGAACGAGAGTGCGGCCAAGGTGAACGCTCCCATCGTCCACGGCATGCGCTGACCGATGCCCGCCAGTTCATGGATCTCCGTGACTGGAGTGGTGCGCTGGACCGCACCGGCTACGAAGAACATCGTGATCTTGGCGAAGGCTTGGTTCGCGATGTGCACGATGGCTGCGGTCGCCGCCATCGGCGTGAGCAGGCAGGCGCCTAGCACGATGTAGGACAGCTGACTCACCGTCGAGTATGCGAGCCTGCGCTTGAAGTTGTCCTGGAACAGCGCCATGACCGAAGCAGCGATGATCGTGAAGCCGGCCACGTACGCCAGGTAGTCGGTGACGTGGAGTCGCTCCAGCCACGCGACGCCGAAGACGTTGTAGATGACCCTGAGGATGCCGAACGCGCCCGCCTTCACGACCGCGACCGCGTGCAGCAGCGCGCTCACGGGCGTCGGAGCGACCATCGCCGATGGGAGCCATCCGTGCAGCGGCATGATCGCGGCCTTCACACCGAAGCCAGCGATGAAACAGACGAACAGCCACGCGAGCGCCCGCGGGTCCGCTCCCGACGGCAGGATCCCGGGCTTCGACAGGGTCAGCGTGCCGGCGAGCTGGTACGTGTAGACGGTCCCCAGCAGGATGGCCGCACCGCCCATGAGCGTATAGACGAGGTACTTACGTCCGGCCTTCATCGCCTCCGGCGTCTGCTCGTGGATCACGAGCGGATACGTGGCGATCGTGAGGGTCTCGTAGAACAGGAACAGCGTGAAGAGGTTCTCGGCGAAGGCGATCGCGACCGTCGTCGACACGCAGAGTGCGAAGAAGCCGAAGAACCGCGTCTTCGCGTGCTCCGGTTCCATGTAGCCGATCGCGTACACCGTCGTGAACACCCACAGCGTCGAGGACACGATGGCGAAGAACATGCCGAGTGCGTCCGCTCGAAAACCGATGCCGATCCTCGGCGTGAAGTCCGCGAGCCGGTAGACGTACACCGCGCCCTTGAGCGCTCCGGGCAGCATCGACATCACGACACCGAGCTTGAGGACGGCAGCACTCAAGCTCCAGACGTAGCGCCACGAACGGTACCGCCCCATGACGAAGACGAGGCCTGAGCACACGAACGAGATCGCCGGCGCGAGCAGCGCTCGGATGTCATGCACCTGCATGTCAGCCTCCCGCCCCTGTGAGCATGCGCACGACCGCCGGCTCGATGAACGAGAGCGGCACACGACCCAGCAGGCCCATGACGAGACACAGTGTCGCGAGCACGACGACCGGAATGATCATCGTCAGGGGCGCCTCGCCGACGGAGGCCACCTCGGCGTGTCGTGGGGTCTCGAAGTAGAAGGCGTTCACCATGCGGATGTAGTACACGAAGATGAACAGCGCACCGAACACGAGCGCGACGCCGAACAGCGGCTGCTTGGCCTCGAACGCGCCGAGCGCGATGTACCACTTGCAGAGGAATCCCGCCGTCGGCGGGATGCCGACGATCGAGATCGCGCCGATCGACAGCGCGCCGGTGGTGATGGGCATACCGCGACCGACCCCGCGCAGGTCGCTCAGCGTGCGGTACCCCGTCTGGTGGATGATCGCGCCGGCCGCGAGGAAGAGCGTCGCCTTGATGATCGCGTGGTTGAAGACGTGCACGCACGCGCCAGTCAGGCTGTAGCGAGACATCAGGCCGATACCCATCACGATGTACCCGATGTTCGAGATGGTGGAGTACGCCAGCATCATCTTGATGTCGTCCTGGAAGATCGCGAAGAACGCCCCCATGACGATCGAGATGGCTCCGAGCCACACGAGCATCCGATCGAGCGTGGCGAGATCGAGGACGCCTGATGTGAGCACCATCTGCCAGATGCGCAGCACGCCCACGATCCCCATCTTCACGACCAACCCCGAGAGGATCGCGCTCACCGGGCTCGGTGCGCTCGCGTGCGCATCAGGCAGCCAGATGTGCAGCGGGAAGATGGCTGCCTTGACCATGAAGCCGAGCGTCGCCCCTGCCACCGCAACCACGAGCGGTAGCGTCTCGACCCCACTCAGGCGGTGCGCGATGTCTAGCATGTTGAGGCTTCCGGTGAGCGCGTACATGAACCCGATCGAGAAGAGCACCGTGAGCGAGGACACCGCGCCGAGCACGAGGTACTTGAACGCGGCCATCTCCGAGATGCGCTCCCCGCTCGCGGCTGCGAGCGCGTAACTCGAGAGAGACAGGACCTCCATGAAGACGTACAGGTTGAACAGGTCGCCGGTGACCGAGAAACCGATCATGCCTGCCGTCACGAGTAGCATGAGTGCATAGAACGGCGCCGTGCGCTCGTAAGGGATCGCGCGTTCCGCGTAGCGTCGCGCGAAGACGATGGCGAGCAGCGCGATGGCGGCGACAACGAACGAGAGCGCTGAGAGTTCATCGAAGCGGAACTCGATACCGTAGGGCGGCTGCCACCCACCGAACGAGTACGAGAAAGGCCCGTGCAGCGCCACCCGCACGGCGAGCACGAGCGCGATACCCGCTGTGAGGGCGGCGGTCGCGGTCGCCAGGGCCCACGCTCTGCTCGTCCGCTCGCTCGCAAGCGCCATGGTGAGCACCGCACCTGCGAGCGGGACGAGCACCGAGAGAGGCAGCCAGTGTGGCCACGCGAGCATCTACTCCATCTCCCTGAGCTCGTCGGCTTCGATCGTGCCCGTGTGCTCGTACACCCGCACGATGAGACTGAGCGCGAGCGCCGTCGTGCTGACAGCGACCACGATACCCGTGAGGATGAGCGCCTGAGGTAGGGGGTTCGTGAAGGGAGGGGCGGCGTCGTGTCCCATGATCGGCGCCGTGCCACCGTCCACGACGCCGAGCGCCACGATGAACGCGAACACGGCGGTCTCCATGATGTTGAGACCCATGAACTTCTTGATGAGGTTGTTCTTGGCGATCACGCAGTACAAGCCGATGAGGAACAGCACGACGGAAGCCGCGTAGTCGAGATTCGTGACGAGCGCCGCGATCACCTCGACCCCTCCAGCAGCCAGAACAGCGACGCGAAGATCGCCGCGCCACCGACGCCGATGCCGAACTCGATCACGGTGAGCATCGAGGTGGTGACCCACGCAGGTGCGGACCCCGCGGGGAATCCGAGGTAGTATCCCGTCAGACCGAGACCGATGAGGCCCACGGCGACGAACGCGAGAGGAGCGGCGCCCTGCAGCCACGGACGGATGGACGATGGCACCATGCGCTGCGCGAGCACGGTATCGACGATCACGGTCGTCACGATGACGAGCGCAGCGAGGATCGTCCCGCCCTGGAACCCGCCTCCTGGCGAGACGTGCCCGAACGACATGACGTACGTGCCGAAGACCGCGATGAACGGAGCCAACATGCGCACGACGAACCGGACCACCAGACTCACACCGACCTCGCTTCGCGGCACGCGCGACGCGTCCGCGACACGTGAACCCCCGAGGAGCACCACACTCGCTCCCACGAAGGCGGTGAAGATGACGGCGACCTCCCAATCGGTGTCGAAACCTCGATAGTTCAGGATGACCCCGGTGACGATGTTCTCCGAACCGGCCTCCTCAGCGCCCCGTTCGAGGTACCATGACGCGACGTGCGTGTACGCCGGCGACCAGCGACTCCCATGCGGTGGCAGTGCTGCGACCGCAGCGAGCAGTGGCACCGCGACGACCGCGAGCAATGCCGCGGCGAGAGCCCGCTTCATCATCGCTCCCTCCTCGTCGTCTTCGAGATGGCAACGAGGAAGAGGACCGTCGTGATGCCCGCCCCGACCGCTGCCTCCGTCATGGCAACGTCCGGTGCCCCCCGGTGGTCCCAGATGAGGCACATCACGAGGCTGTACGCAGAGAAGATGATCGCGGCCGCAAGGAGGTCCTTCGTGCGGATGACCGCGAGCGCGATGGCGATGAGGAGCGCGAGGAGCACGATGTCGAAGACGCGGTCCATCACGCCTCCTCTGGCACCTCGCGCCTGACGGTGAGCGGCTTCATGCCGGAGCGAAAGGCGGCACGCGCGAGCGCGTGTCCGCTCGTCGGGCCGGAGAGCAAGACGAGGACCGCGAGCACAGCGATCTTGAACGTCTCCGGGCGCCAACCCGCCATGAGTGCGAGCGCGAGCAGGATGGAGCCCGCCCCGACCGTGTCACACTTCGTCGCGGCGTGCGTGCGACAGTAGAAGTCCGGTAACCGCAGGATGCCGATGGTGCCGACGAGGAAGAAGAACGCACCGAATAAGAACAGTGCCACCTCGAGCGCAGCACGAGCGACCTGCCATCCGCTCACGGTGTGCCCTCCTCCCTGTCGACGACACGCCCGGTCTCGATGAAGCGCGCAGCGATCGCCGTGACGACGAAGTTGAGCAGACCGTAGACGAACGCCACATCCAGGTAGGTCGTCCGGCGGAACGCGAATGCCAGCAGGACGAGTACGACGAGCGTCTTGGTCCCCATGATGTTCACGGCGAGGATGCGATCCTCGACCGTGGGACCGATGAACGCGCGCACGAGGCACAAGAATGCATTCACAAGCAGGAAGACCGCGACCCCCCAGATGATGGCCTCCACAGCTGCTCACTCCTCGAAGACGCGCGCGATGCGCCGCTCGAAGGTTCCGTCAACGACGCCCTCGGTGAACTCCTCGGAGAGGCTGTGGACCACGAAGACGCCATCGTCGACATCCACGGTCAGCGTCCCTGGTGTGAGGGTGATCGAGTTCGCGAGCGTCACGCGGGAGACATCGCGGCCGAACCCGGTGCGGTACCTGATGACGACGGGCGCGATCGGCATCCGAGGATCGAGCACGCGTTCGGCGACCAGGATGGCAGCCTTGACGATCTCCCCGATGAGCCACGTGCCGTACCCCACCAGGCGCACGGCTTGCCGGACCGTGAGCACCGGCGGCTCCATATCGGACCACAGCCTCACGGTGGCCCAATGGCCCACGGCGACACAGACGATGAGCCCCAGGACGAGGTCGACCGGGCGGAGTGAGGCTGTCAGTACGAGCCAGAAGCCCGCGAGCAGGACGGTCAGCTGGAGGTGCCTCACGTCAGACCACCCTCCACCTGCACGCGCGTCTGAGGTACATCACGGTCCCCAGGCGCCCCGAGCGTGCCAGCGAGGCGGCCGCTCACCACATCGACGAGGTCGCTCGCGTCCTTCGCCTCGGCTGGATAGACCCCCCATGCGACGACCGGAGTGCAGTGCGCGACCGGCTCCACGGCGTCGCCCTCGAAATCGGCACGCGCGATCACCTCACGGAGTCGCGTCGCGACCCGGGGGCACTCCGCGAGTGTCACCTGCGGTAGCACCACCGCGAATCCGGCATCCCCGAAGCGGCCCACGACGTCGATCTCTCGCGTCGAGAACCTGATGAGCGATGCGACGTGCTCGAGCAGCAAGCGCGTCTTGTACGCACCGAACGTCTCACGGAATCGGTCGATGTCCGCGACCGTCACGACGACGAGACCACAGAAGGTGCCGTATCGATCGCAGCGCCGCACCTCGTCCTGGAGGCGCCCGAGGAGGTACTCACGCCGGTGGACCTTGGTCTCAGGGTCGACGACCGATGTCCGCTCGAGCGCCTGGACGCGCTGCTCGAGCCAGGCGACGCGCCACCCGACGACGACCGCCACGATCGCGCCGACGGCGAATCCGAGTCCCGAAGCGCGCACGGTCTCCGAGATCGACGCGCTGTTCACGAGTGAGACCAGCAAGAGGCCGATCGCGGTCACCACGAGCCCCCCGGGAGCGTGGTGTGCGACCGCGGCGACGACGATGGGGATGATGTACAGAGGCCACCACCGAGCAGCATCCCCCGTCAAGAGAACCACCGTCGTCGCAAAGGTCAGACCCACGCCAAGAGCGATGAGCGTCGGTAGGTGGAGCCTGCTTGCTCCACGCTGTGACCGTGTCTCACCAGGACGATCTACCCCGGCATCGCCGAGCCCCCTCTCACGCATCCGAACCCGAACACGCCACGCTCACGGGAGTCTGTCGTGGCCTTGGGATCGCAGCAGGGGCATCGTCTTGCAAGCAGGGTCTCGTTCACGAATCACGATGTCCGAGAGGAATATCCCACGCTCGACCGCGCTCATCACGACTCTGGATGAGAATGACTGAGTCTGTGCGTCGCTTAGGCTTGCGAGCGCCGAGCGCTCGACACCCGGCCGTCAGCAGGGATCGGCCACGGGTGCTGCGCGATGACCGGCCACGGCATCGACTGACCACGTGACCACACCCGAGGCGCACACGGGGCAGGGACGCGTGGCGAACAGCTCGGCAGCTAGCATGAACGCGGCTGGCTCCGTGACGTCGAACGGGAGGAGGTATGCAGCGGTGTGCCCGCACGCGTGCTGCACCCCGAGGGACCGTGAGCGGCCCACGTCGATGGCCGCGTCGTGCTGCATGAGCGTCTTCATGTCCACCGTCGTTTGCATGCTACCAGCATATCGACGTTTGCCACCGTTGTCAAAGTCCCTGGTGACACGTAGAATGAGCGCCGATGGCACAGCTCGGGGACACCCTCCGTCGGTTGCGGCTCTCTCGCGGTGAGACGCTCCTCCAGGTCGCACACGCGACAGGGTTGAGTCCGGCGATGCTCTCTCGCATCGAGCGCGGGCAACGCTTCCCGTCGCCCGCAGCCCTCGCCTGCCTCGCTGAGTACTTCGGACTCGATGTCCGCAGCACGCTCGAGCATGCTGCGCTGGAGAGGATACGCGAGCGGTACGGCACCGCTGCGTCGTTCCATACGAGCACGGTCCTGCTCATCACGCGCGAGGACGCGCGGCTCGATACGGTTCACAGCGGCGCCTCCCCGTATGCGCCGGACCGCAACCCGCTTAGCGCCACATCGTCCACTGAGGCGGAGGCTGCGTGCCGTGCGCTCGCCGCGACCGCACGCCGCGCGAAAGCGCTACTCGAGGAGATCGCACGACAGCACCCCGATGACCGGGTCCGCTCGGTGGCGCGGGAGCTCCTGGAGGATTGGTGATCGCGCCCTCAGCGGTAGCGAGGGCCAAAGAATGAGAGTGTCCCGAGAAACCTCGTCCGGCGAGATTCGCTACTCCACAGCTTCCCGTTTCACACCGTATGGGTCACGGCATCCGGCCCGCTCGCGCTAAGCCTTCGCAGGACCCGCCGGTAGCTGCTGGTACGCTGCCTTTCGCGGTCCGCCCGACTCGACCTCTCGGGACGAGACACACGTTACCCGCTCCTGGTCACATACGCAAGACCCCAGCAGAGGAAGAGCGCACATTTCCGACGAACGGTTACGTAACGGTTGCGAGCGTGGGCTGCTGCGCGCCGAGCGGCTGAGTCGCCTAGCCGAGCCTCCGACGCAGGATCTCGTTGACGATGGCTGGGTTCGCCTGCCCCTTCGTCTGTCGCATGACCTGGCCCACGAACCAACCGAGCAGACCCGTCTTGCCAGCCCGGTAGCTCGCGACCTCATCCGGATTGGCCTCGATGACGGCATCGACGATCGCCTCGATCACCGCTGCGTCACTCACCTGCCGCATGCCGCGCCTCTCCACGATCCGAGCGGGCATCTCCCCGGTCTCCACCATCTCGGCGAGGACCTCCTTGCCCTGCGTGCTCGAGATCGTACCCTCCTCGATGAGAGTGACGAGCTCCGCGATACCCTCAGGTCGCACGCGGGATTCGTCGATGGGGCGTCCACTAGCGTTGAGGTGCGCTGCGAGCTCGCCGAGCATCCAATTCGCGACGGCACGTGCTCGCTCGCGACCCGCTGCCGCCACAGCAGCCTCGAAGAAGCGGCCGGTCGCGGCATCCTCAGCGAGGAGCGTCGCATCGTGGCGCGGCAATCCGAACCGATCGATGTAGCGCGTCCTCTTCGCCGCGGGCAGCTCCGGCAGTCGCTCCCGCACGGTCTCGATCCACTCGTCGGTGAGGACGAAGGGGACGAGGTCGGGCTCTGGGAAGTACCGGTAATCGTGCGCCTCCTCCTTGGAGCGCAGGGTGCTCGTCCGCTTCGACTGCGCATCCCAGTGGCGCGTCTCCTGCACGATGCGCCCACCCGCGTCGAGGACGTCCGCCTGCCGGACGATCTCGTAGGACAGCGCGTCGTGCAGCGCCTTGAACGAGTTCATGTTCTTGACCTCGGTCTTCGTACCGTACGAGGTCTCGCCCCGCGGGCGGATGCTCACGTTCGCATCGACGCGCATAGAACCTTCTTCCATATTGCAGTCCGATATGCCGAGCGCGAGGAAGATGGTGCGGAGCGTCTGTGCGAACCGCCGAGCCTCTTCGGGCGTACGGATGTCAGGCTCGGTGACCAACTCCAAAAGCGGCGTACCGGCCCTGTTGAAGTCCACGAGTGAGTAGTCCGCACCAGCGATGCGACCCTCGGCACCGCCAACGTGGATCATCTTGCCCGTGTCCTCCTCGAGGTGGATGCGCGTGATGCCGATGCGGGTGACGTACGCATGCTCGCCTTCCCCGACCTCGACCTCGAGCACCCCGTTCGCACAGAAAGGGCGGTCGTACTGCGAGATCTGGTAGTTCTTGGGCATGTCGGGGTAGAAGTAGTTCTTCCGATGGAACTGACTCTCGCGCGCGATCTCACAGTTCAAGGCGAGCCCCGCCAGGACCGTCGCTTCGATGGCTGCCGCATTCGGGACCGGCAGGGCGCCAGGCAGCCCCAAGCAGACCGGGCACACGCGTGTGTTCGGCTCGCCGCCGAACGCGACCGGGCAGCCACAGAACATCTTCGACGCCAGTGTCGTGAGCTCCGTGTGGATCTCGAGCCCGATCACTGCCTCGTACCGCTCGAACACGTCGGCAAGGCGATCCTTGGCCACGGGGGTTCCCTTCCAGACGGCATCGGGTCAACGCGGATTCGCACCGCTCGATTCTACCCGACCCTCACATCGGCGCGAAGAGCATCGGTGGGCGTCGTAGGGCGCTCGCGCCTGCCCCACGACGCCCATCCGGCCTCACTCAGCGATCCACTGGAACCAGAAGACGTCGGAGAGGTCCACCGAGACGGTCTCCGGCTCGCTCGCTGACGATGCGAGGCGCAGGAGCCCCGTCCCCGACCCGTGCGCACCTGAGGGTGCGGAGCGGACCCAGAGCGTGCCGTCGGGTGCGGCCGCCACCACACCACCGGTCTCGATCCCATTCGCGATGGCGCCGCCGGTGAGACGCACGCGCTCGGACCAGACATTCCCCTGCCAGCGAATCTCGACGAGGTCAGCGACAGGGCTCGCGCCTTGCTCGTCGGCGAACCTCGCGCGAACGACGACGACGCCTTCCGCCCCCCACAGTGGAGCCGCGGTCGGCAAGGCGTCATCCCCGAACGGCTCCGTGAAGACGCGGAGCACGTCGCCGTCTCGGCGCGCGAGCACGAGCGCCTCGTCATCACGATCGCCAGGCCCGCCAGGCGTCTTCAGCACGATCGCCACCGCGTCCGTGCCTGGAATCGCGTACACCGACTCGATGAACTGGTACGTCGGAAGGGAGCCTGCGATGGCGAGGGACCGCCACGCGCCGGACGCGTCGACCGCCCCGAGAGTGGTCTCGATCGTCTCCTTCGTGGTGTGCGCCGCGACGACGAGCAGGTCGCCTCCCTGGAGGAAGGCCCCCGAGAACACCTCTTCGTAGCCGTCGGGCATCTCACAGATGGTCGCGCCGCCGTCCGCACCGATCGTCACGAGCGTACCCGGCTCCACGGTCGCAGACGCCGTGCGTGCGCGAACGAGCGCAGCCAGTCGCTCGCCCTGCACATCGAGCGCGACCCGCTCCAGGAGCACGCCGTCCGGACCCTCCCAGACCTCATCCGCCGGCGCGCCAGGAACGAGTCGCACGAGCACGGTGCGACCCTCGGTGTCCCTCCGCCAACCCACGAGCCCCGGCCGCGCGACTGCGAGGTCGAGCGGCATCCACTCGGCCCCTCGAACGACCGTGCCACCGGCGTCCTGTCCGTCGGTACCTGGAGGCGCGCTGCGCTCCGGTATGGAGCAGCCGGCGAGCGCACCGCTCAGGCAGGCTGACGCGAACACCACCGCCGCGATCGACCGTACGTGACGTGTGACGATCCCTCCCATTGCCCCCTCCTTCAGTCTCAGTATCTGACGTACAACTTCGCGGTCTGCGGGTCCTTCTTGTTGGCCATCTTGGTGTCGTAGTACGACTTCAGCGCGACGATATCCGCTGCGCGGAGCCGGATGCACCCGCTCGTCGCAGCGAACTCATGGTCGTCGATGCCCCCATGGACCTCGAGGTAGCTCCTGCCATACGGCCCTCCCGTCCATGGGTCGAGACGCCACTTACCCGGGTAGAACGCGTCACGGCCATCGGGCTCGAAACCCCGCCACGTGCCGTACATGAAGCCGTACTTCCATGCGTACTCAGGGATGGGCCCGATCCCGACCTTGGACTGATCGCTCGGCCGGTTGTTCCCTGACCGAGCTGGCCATGAGACCGTGTACCACTTGTAGCTATCGGTGATCGGGCTGTAGATCCCGTAGATGAAGTACAGCGTGCCGAGGTAGCCATTACGGGCCCACGGGCTCATTGAGGGGACGAGCGTGAACCTCAGGTACCCGTACGGTGACCACGGCGTCGTCGAGAGCGCCGCGTACGCTCGCTTCCACGCAGCAGGACCTGCCTGCTGACCTACCGTGATCCCACGCTTCTGTAGCGCGGAACGCACCTTCGCGAGCAGCTCCCGCTCGATGACGGACCGCTCGCGCACGATCCGTGCATACGCGGCAGGATCCGCGCGCCTCAGCTCCGCGTCGGTCATGCCGTCCCTGGGTACACCGGTCGGGACCGAAGCGAGGTACCCCGGACCTCCTGGACGCGGATCGTTGTCGGGCTGATGGCTCGCAGGCCAACCGGGTTCCACCGGCGCAACTGCTGGCTGCGCGGATGCGTACACCGGCGCCAGACCCGCCGATGCGAGAGCCACCACGAGCAGCACAGCCGCGGCTCGGCGAACCAGTCGCTCCTTCGTGTCGTGCATGGTAGTCCCCCCTCAGGACCATCGCCGGCAGGCGAAAGACGGTACGTGCAGCCCCGGCGACGAGCCACGCAGCGGCGTGTGATTCACCCCCTCCCCACCACGACGAGGCCCCCACGCAGCTCGAGACGAGCGTACAGCGGGGACCTACCCATCACCTTACCTGGCACTTGCCGAGTCCACGGCACCACGGGCGCCTACCGTGATCGCACCTCCGAGCGGGCCGGTTCGCAGACGAACCCGACGGAGCGCTCCAGTGCCGCAGCCGCGCGCAGCAGCGTCACCTCGTCGAAGTGACGCGCGAGCAGTTGGACACCCACGGGCAAGCCGCTCCGCGCGCAGCGGCCGGCGGGGACGCTCACACCCGGCAGACCGGCGAGGTTCGCAGGGATCGTGTAGACGTCCGAGAGGTACATCGCCAGCGGATCGGCGGCCTTCTCGCCGATCCTGAACGCCACCGTCGGCGACGTGGGCGTGATGAGGACGTCGTAGCGCTCGAACGCATCCGCGAACTCGCGCATGATGAGTGTTCGTGCGCGCTGTGCCTGCCCGTAGTATGCCTCGTAGTAGCCGGCGGACAGTGCGTACGTGCCGAGCATGACGCGACGGATCGTCTCGGGTCCGAACCCCTCGGCTCGTGAGCGCATGTACAGGTCGAGGACATCGTCGGAGCCGGAGGCGCGGTAGCCGTACCTGATGCCATCGAAGCGTGCGAGGTTCGCCGACGCCTCCGCAGGACCGATGATGTAGTACGCCGCCAGCCCATGCCGACTCGTCGGCAGATCGACCTCGCCGAGGCTCGCTCCCATCGCCTCGAGCCGCTCCGCTGCCTCCAGCGTCACCTGACGGACCTCGGCGGCACACCCTTCGAGGTCGAGCATGTCACGGACGATGCCCACTCGTAGCCCCTCGATGCCCGCATCGAGTGCCGCTGCATAGTCCGGCACCGGCTCGTCCACACTCGTCGCATCCATCGGATCCTTGCCAGCGATGGCCTGAAGGACGAGCGCCGCGTCCTCGACGCTCCGTGCGAACGGCCCGATCTGGTCGAGCGAGGAGGCGAACGCGACCAGGCCGTACCGGCTGACGCGTCCGTACGTTGGCTTGAGCGCGACCGTCCCGGTGAGCGCACCCGGCTGCCGAATGCTCCCGCCCGTATCGCTGCCGAGCGCGACCGTCACCATGCCCGCGGCGACCGCTGCGGCGCTACCGCCGCTCGAGCCGCCGGGGACCCGCTCGGTGTCCCATGGGTTCCTCGTCGGACCGAACGCGGAGTTCTCCGTCGATGAGCCGAACGCGAACTCGTCCATGTTGCACTTACCGACGGGAACAGCGCCGGCATCCAACAGACGCCGCACGGCCGTGCAGTCGTACACGCTCTCGTACGTCTCCAGGATGCGCGAGCTGCACGTGGTCCGCGTGCCGATGAGGTTCATGTTGTCCTTGATGCCCACCGGGACGCCAGCGAGTGGCGGCAGCGACTCACCGGCAGCCACGAGTTCGTCGATGCGCGCTGCCGCGTCGCGGGCAAGATACGGCGTCAGCTGGTTGAACGCATGGATGCGCTCCTCGAGCGCCTCGATGCGCTCGAAGGTCGCGTCGACGATCTCGACCGCCGAGACCTCGCGTGACGCGATCGCATCTCGGATGGCACGCGCGCCGAGCGTGTTGATCGCATCCATCAGCCTCACGCCTCCTCGACTGCGACGATGCGCGGGATGACGAAAGCGCCCTGCTCCGCTTGCGGTGCGTTGGCGAGCGCAGCCTCACGCGAGAGCCCTGGACGCACCTCATCCGGGCGCATCACGTTGACGAGCGGTATCGCGTGCGTCGACGGCGGGACATCATGCAGGTCGAGCTGCCGGATGCTGTCGACGTGGTCCAGGATCGAGCTCAGTTCGACCTGCAGGACTCGCACCTGCTCATCGGTGAGCTGCAAGCGTGCGAGCAGCGCCACGTGGCGCACATCGGCTTCCGATATCGACACGTCCCTCGGCCTCCTTCGACCCTTCGTTCGACGCGCTCAGATGACCCGCCCATTCTACGGCATGCGCGCGAGCGTGACACACCATGGTTCAGGTCACGCCCTCATGACCGCGACGGCAGCGATCGTGATGGCGTTGTACGTGGCGTGCAGCACGATGGCAGGCCACAGAGCCTGTCGCTCGCGAGCGAGCCACCCGAGCGCCACCCCGAGCACGAACATGGGGAAGAGGAGCCACCACGAGCGGTGGAACGCCGCGAACATGGCCGCCTGCACGACGATGGCCGCCCACGGCGCCATGCGCGACGACAGACCCTGGAGGAGCACCCCGCGGAAGACGCACTCCTCGACGAAGGGGCCGATGAGCACGACCATGATGCCTGCGAGGAGCAACCCCACCGGCGTCGTGCCGAACGCCTGCTCGAGCACGGACGAATCGGGTGTGATGCCCATCGTACGACTCACGAGCCCATACAGCGTGGAGACGGACCGTGTGCCGATGAGCAAGACGAACACGAACCCAGCCGAGACGAGCGCCTTCCGTGCCCCGCGGTCACGGGCGCGAAGCCCGAGGGCATCAGCGAATCGCCTCCCGCCGCGACGTACAAGCCCCACGAGTACCGTGAGCTGCACGGCGTAGTACACGGCGAGCACCGCGGCTCGAACGATGACGAGCGCCTCGGGGGCAAGCGAGCGAACAGCGTCACTGGCGAGCACGAGCTCCTTGCCCATGAACGCAGCGAGGGTGACCGAGAGCATCGCGAGCGCTTCGAGGGGCGTCCACCGTGACGTGCTCGCCTCAGTGGGGGCGCGTCGCGCAACCGCCTGAGAGCGGGCGCGTGGCGTGAGAGCCCGCTGCTGCGCGGTCGCTCGCCGTCTCCGCGCCTCAAGGTGCGCTCCCGAGCGGGCTCCCCCCGTAGCGCTCGTCAACGCTCCCGGGACGCACGCCTTCACGCACGCTAGGCACCCGTCGCACCGTGTCGGGTCCACGGATAGGTACGTGCGTCCCACGCGCACGGCGTTGTGTGGACAGACCTCCAGGCAGCGACCGCAGTGGTCGCACAGCCGAGGTGTGATCGCGATCCTCCGCGAAGCGCCCATCACGCGTGCGGCGCCTCACCCGACGCCAGCAGACGGTCGAGGTCGGCCTCGGTGAGGATCGGAACGCCGAGCTCGAGCGCGCGATCGTACTTGCTGCCGGGGTCGGAGCCGGCGATGACGTACGAGGTCTTCTTGCTCACCGAGGATGCCACCTTCGCACCGAGCGACTTGAGCGCAGCCGTCGCCTCCTCGCGGGTGTACCGCTCCAGTGCGCCCGTGAGCACGAACGTGAGCCCCGCCAGGGTCTGCGGCCGCTCGGACTCGAGGCGCTCATCGGCCGTCCGCACGCCGCGTGCCTTGAGGCGTTCGATGAGTGCGACGTTCTCAGGGTTGTCGAAGAACGCTCTGACGCTCCGAGCGATGACCGGGCCGATCTGCTCCACCGAAGCGAGCTCTTCGGTGCTCGCCGAGGCGATGGCATCGACGGAGCCGAACGCATGCGCCAGCGCCTCAGCGACGGTCGCGCCGACGTGCCGGATACCGAGACCGAACAGCAAGCGCGCGAGCGGACGGTCGCGACTCGTGTCGACGGCTGCGATGAGCTTGCCCGCGATCACCGGCCCGAGCGTGATCGGTGAGCCGTCCTTCCGTGTGCGACCCGTCGCCAGGTGTGCGAGGTCGTCGAAGGTGAGCGCATAGTAGTCCGACACGTCCCGCAGCAGGCCGTGCTCGACGAGACGCGTGATGATCTCCTCGCCCATGCCCTCGATGTCCATCGCGCCGCGCGAGGCATAGTGTATGAGCCGCTCGAGGCGCTGGGCCGGGCACGCCGCATTCGTGCAGCGAACGACGACCTCGCCTTCCTCTCGCCACACGGGCGTGCCGCACGACGGACAGCGGTCGGGCATGACGAACGCCCGCTCCGTGCCGTCACGCAGACCCACTACCGGTCCAACGACCTCTGGTATGACGTCACCGGCCTTGCGCACGATGATCGTGTCGCCGATGAGGACACCCTTCCGAGCGATCTCATCGGCGTTGTGCAGCGTCGCGCGCGCGATCGTCGAGCCAGCGACCCGGACCGGCTCGAAGACCGCGTACGGCGTGAGCGCACCCGTGCGACCGACGCTCACACGGATGTCGAGGAGCCGCGTCGTGCGCTCCTCGGGTGGGAACTTGTACGCGATCGCCCACCGTGGCGCCTTGGCGGTATACCCGAGCTCCTCCTGCACCGCGAACGCATCGACCTTCACGACCACACCGTCGATCTCGTACGGGAGGTCGTGCCGCCGTTCAAGCGCGCGCTCGCAGTACGCGTGCACCTCCTCGGCCGTCTGACAGACCGCCACGTCCGGGTTGACGTGGAACCCGGCTTGGCGAAGCCACGCGAGCGCCTCGTGCTGCGTCGAGAGTCCGAGACGCGCCGGATCGACGACCTGGTAGATGAACGTGTCGAGGTCACGCGCTGCCGTGACCGCCGGGTCCTTCTGGCGAACCGACCCCGCGGCTGCGTTGCGCGGGTTCGCGAACGTCGGTAGGCCCGCCTGCTCCTGCTCATCGTTGAGCCGCTCGAACGAGGCCTTCGGCATGAACACCTCGCCGCGGACCTCCAGGCGCCAGGGCTCGTCTTGACCGAAGAGCGTCTGCTGCCCGACACCTACAGGCGGCGGCACGCGGAGCCGGAGCGGTACGCTCTTGATCGTGCGTACGTTCGCCGTCACATCCTCGCCGACGACGCCGTCACCGCGCGTGGCGGCACGCACGAGCACGCCGTCCTCGTACGTGAGCGCGATCGACGAACCGTCGATCTTGAGCTCGCACACGAAGCCCGAGCGACCGGCGACCTCCGGCGCGACGCGAGCGAGCCACGCGTCGAGCTCGCCGAGGTCCATGGCGTTGTCGAGCGAATACATGCGCTGCGCGTGCCGTACGGGCGCGAACTGCTCTGACGGTGGGGCTCCGACGCGCTGCGTGGGCGAATCCGGGGTGATGAGCTCGGGGTGAGCCTGTTCGATGGCCTGCAGCTCGCGAACGAGCGCGTCGTACGCGTCGTCGCTGATCTCCGGGTCGTCGAGGACGTAGTACCGCCACGCGTGGTAGTTGATCTCCTTGCGCAGCTGCTCAGCGCGCTTCGCAAGATCCTCGCACACAGTGCGCTACTCCTCGTCGCCCTTGAGTCGCTGGATGTGCACGTCGCGCACCGCGTAGATCATCGCCTCGGGCACGAAGCGGTTGATGCGCTCCGCCTCGTAGATCCACACGTCGGTGAGGTGCACCTTGAAGTAGACACCACCAGGCCCGTTCACGGGCTCCACGTCGACCTCGTTCGCGAGGTAGGCGCGCAGTTCGGTCTCGACGTAGTAGTTGAACACGCGAGCGGCATCGCGGTACTCGTCGTAGAGCTTGATGCGGTACTCGGCCTCCTTGAGGTCCAGCTCATCGATGCTGTCCATGACGCCCCTTCCCGTCTTCGGACCCCTCGGGTCCGACTGCCTATCCTACACCCTCACGAGCCGCACGTGCCCTGCGGCACCGAGGTGCTCGCCGATGATGACGAGCGCACCTGTCACGCCATCGATGCCGCGTGCACGTTCGAGCGCACGTTCGATATCACCCGGCCCGTGCACGAGATTGCCCACCGCACTGGCGGCCGCATCAGCGAGGGCGCCGCTTCGGGCCAGGATGGTCACGGCATCAGCGCTCCCGAGACTGAGCGACGGCCCCACGGTGGCAGACGACGTGCACACGGCAAGCGGCGTGTCGTCCGGCTCGATCGCGAGCGCCACACGGTTTGAGAGTGGCGAAGCACCCGCGTGCACGAGCACCTGACGCGATATGCGCGTGATGATGTAGACGTCCCCTCCGTTCTCGACGATGACCTCCTCGGAGTGCGCCATGAGGTCTCGCGCGACCGCCTCGGCGAGAGCGCCTGCGACGGCTGCCATCGGACCGACGCCGGCCGCCTGTCCCGCCTCGGCCATCGACCGCACGGTCGCCGGTGCATCCGGCTCGACGGGAACCGGTGCAAGGCTGCGGCCGAAGTGCGGATGCGCGGCCACGTACGCGTCAAGCTCGGCCCGGAGGAGCCGCACCGCTGCCGTCGCCTCATCGCGCAGGTCACCGTGAGCGCAGACGTGCAGGTCCGTCTCGCCCCAGACGACCTCGAAAGCGTCCAGACCGGCGGGCGTCACGCGCCTGCGGTATGTGCGCGGCTCATACACCATGCGGTAATCGTACCAGCATGCGGGCATACTCTTCCCGAGATAAGAGAAAGGGTGGCGTTCATGCATGAGGTCCTCGAACTGTGCATCGAGCTCGACACGCTCGCCGGTGAGATCTACGAACACCTGGCTGGTGCCTGCCCTGACGAGGATCTCCGCTCCACCTTCGGTGCACTCGCAGCCGAGGAGGCCTCACACGTCGAGTGGTGGCGTGAGCTCCTCGACGTCTGGGAACGGGGGCTCCTACCCGACCTCGTCTGCGATTGTCAGGCCGTAGCCAGCCACCTCCGCGAGGTCCGCGACGAGCTTCAACGGATGGCGGAGCGATCGTTCGACGGTCTTACGGTGGACGAGATGCTCGCGATCACCGCCCGCATGGAGTTCTTCATGATCGACCCGGTCTTCGGCGAGCTCATCGACCTCACCGAGCCGGGGAGCGCGAGCCGCCGACACGAGGAGTACGCTCGACACCTGAAGCGGCTCGTCGCTGCGATACGGGCACACTACGACCCCGGGAGCCTGGCAGGCTTCCTCAGTGGGATCCTCGACCGCGTCTGGAGGGACAATCTGACCCTCGCCACGTACGCCACGCGCGACCCGCTCACCGGTCTGTACAACCGCCGAGCGCTCGACAGCTACCTGCCGCAGTGGACGGCGTGGGCAGCCCGGTACGGACGCCCGCTCGCCGTCATCCTCGCTGACATCGACCTTTTCAAGGGCGTCAACGATGACCACGGTCACCTCTTCGGGGATCGGGCCCTCAGAGCGGTCGCCGATGCGTTGCGGGCGGCGACCCGCGCCTCCGACCTCGTCATCCGCTACGGCGGCGATGAGTTCGCCGTCATCGCACCCGAGACGGGCCACGATGATTACGACCGGCTCGTCCAGCGCATCGTGACGACCGTTCGTTCGCTCGACCTGATCGATGATGCGGGAGCTCACGTCCCTTTGAGCGTGAGCGTCGGGGGCGCCATAGCGCATGACCCAGCCGGCTCGCATCCCCGGCGACCCGACCATCTGCTCGCGAGCGCGGACCAGTCGCTGTACGTGGCCAAGCGCTCGGGCCGCAACCGCGCCGCGGAACCGGTGCTCCTCGGCGTCGGGTGACCGCCCAGGACTCAACAGCCGAAGAGCTCGGCCGCATGATAGCTCGAGCGAACGAACGGCCCCGAGGCGACCGCCCGGAAGCCGAGCTCACGCGCCGCACGCTCGAAGGATTCGAACGTCTCCGGGGTCACGAACGCCGCCACGGGTAGGTGCGCCGCACTCGGTCGGAGGTACTGCCCCAACGTGATCGCATCGCAACCCGCGGCGCGCAGATCACGCATGACCGCAACGACCTCATCATCCGTCTCACCGAGCCCGAGCATGAGCCCTGACTTCGTCGGCATCGAGGGGCGACGGCCCTTGACATGGCGCAGGACCTCCAGGCTGCGCTCATAGTCAGCCTCGGGCCGGACGGTTGGATAGAGCCGTGGGACGGTCTCCACGTTGTGGTTGAAGACGTCCGGCTCGGCTTCGATGACCCGGTCGATCGCCGCTCGCTTGCCGCCGAAGTCGCTCGTGAGGACCTCTATGCGCGCCACGGGGATGCGACGTCGCACCGCCTCCACCGTCGCTGCGACGTGACTCGCGGCCCCGTCGTCGAGATCGTCGCGCGTCACCATCGTGATGACGACGTACGACAGTCCGAGCGCTTCGGCGGCGCGGGCCACCCGGTCGGGCTCCGCGGGGTCGAGCGGAGCGGGCGCAGCGGAGGTCACCGCGCAGAACCGGCACGAGCGCGTGCACCGATCCCCGCCGATGAGGAACGTCGCGGTGCCCTTCGCGAAGCATTCACCGTTGTTCGGACAGCGAGCCGACTGACAGACCGTATTGAGCTCCGAACCTTCGAGGAGCTCTCGGACCGCACGGTATCGACCCTCGCGCGCGAGCGGGCGCCGCAGATGCGCGGGAAGGCGAGGTGCTCGCGGTCCGTGCTCGTAGGTCATCGACGCTCGCTGCACTTCGAGGCGGCATCGATCGCGGCCGCCTTGATGACCTCGGAGACCGTGGGGTGCGCATGCACCGCGTGGGCGACGTCATCGACCGTGAGGTCGTGCCGCATCGCGATGGCGACCTCATGGATGATCTCGACCGCATGCGGACCGACGATCTGGCAGCCGAGGATGCGCCCGCTGCCCCGCTCGGCGACGATCTGCACGAAACCTTCAGCCTCACCCTCGCCGAGCGCCTTGCCGTTCGCGGCGAACTTCGCGATCGCTTGGACCGCATCCACACCTCGAGCCTTGAGCTCATCGCGGGTCGACCCGACGGTCGCGATCTCCGGGAAGGTGTAGACGCACGCCGGTATGCAGTCGTAGTGGACGGTTGCGCGGGGCTGCTCACCTTTGAGTTCCGCGACCGCATTGCGCGCCGCTACGACTCCCTCCTCCTCGGCGACGTGCGCCAACATCATGCCGCCGATGAGATCGCCGATCGCGTAGACGCCAGGAACACTCGTGCGCAGGTACTCGTCGACGACGACCGCGCGTCGCTCGATGGCGATGCCGACCTCCTCGAAGCCGAACCCCTGTGCATTGGGGACGCGGCCGACAGCCGACATGACGACGTCGGACCGAAGGACGTCACCCGAGCGCAGCCGCGCTTCGCAGCCATCCTCCAAACGCTCGACGGCCTCCACGGCATCGCCGAGCACGAACCGGACGCCGAGCGCCTCGAGAGCGCGCTGCGCCTCCCGGGCGATGCGGCGGTCCATGCCGGGAAGGACCTGCTCCATGAGTTCGACGATGGTGACCCGAGTGCCGAACGCCGCGTACGCGCACGCGAACTCAAGGCCGATGACGCCACCGCCGACGATGACGATGCTTCCCGGTATCTCGCGGAGTGCCACAGCGTCATCGCTCGTCCACACGCCCGGAATCGTATGATCGATGCCCGGCAGCTTGAACGCCTCGGAGCCCGTGGCCAGGATGACCGCATCCGCCTCGATGCGCTCCACAGAGCCGTCGGCGCCCGTGACCTCGAGAGCGTGTGGCTGCGCGAGTCGTCCTTCACCGTGAACGACGCGCACCTTCAGTCTGGCCGCGACACTCTCGATCTGTGAGACGAGATCCGCCACGACGGCGTCCTTTCGCTGCCGCAGAGCGTCGACATCCACGCGAGCAGGCGCCACGTGCAACCCGAATGCATCCGCCCGCCGCGTATCGAGCGCGATGTGCGCGGTGCGCAGGATGGTCTTCGTGGGGATGCATCCCCAGTTCAGGCAGGTGCCTCCCAGCCGATCGCGTTCAACGAGCACGGGCTCGGCCCCGAGCCGCGCAGCCTCGAACGCAGCGGCGTAGCCCCCGGGCCCTCCACCGAGCACTGCGATGCGCATGATGACCTCCACCTGGAAGCGCGGTACGGCCGCACGATTGTAGCACCCGCACCCGACGACCGCTCAGTACCGCGGTCACCCACTCGTCGGAAAGCCGCAGGGGCGCCTTGTTGCGCAGGACACGCGCGTGTAACCTGGACTTTGGGGGCGCGATGCTCGTGCCGATACATGCATCAGCGAGACCGAGGTGTCTCAAGAGGACCAGGAACGATCATGGAAGGCACGCGAACAGGACGCGTCGAGAGGGGGCCGCGTTTCATCGCCGCGGGCCTGGCTGCGGTCCTCATCGTGTGGGTCGCCATCGCCTTCGTCGAGGGCGTGCTCGTACCGGGTGCGCGAGGCTTCGTGGCTGAGCTCACGGCGCCTGTCGTGCCGTCGCTCGCCCTGCGAATCATCGTGTCCGCGGTGATGCTGTCTGGCGCGGTGTATACGCAGCGCGTCATCGATCGGCACCTCGCAACCGTACGTGAACTGGACCGCGCGCGATACGAGCTCGAGCTCATCTACGACAACGATCCGGACGCGATCCTCGTGATCTCGCGGGACCTGACCGTGACGTACGCGAACCGCCCGGCCGGGGAACTCGCGGGCATCCCATGCCATCAGATGGTCGGGAGGCGCTGTCACGAGGTCCTCGTCGGATCCGAGACCGTCTGCGACGGCTGCCGGGTCGCCTACGTGCTCAAGACGCGCGAAGCGACCACCGCTGTCAAGCACGAGACGCTCAGCAACGGCATCGAGCGCTGGTTCGAGCGGCTATGGTACCCGGTGCTCGGACATGACGACGAGGTCGAAGCGGTCGTCGAGATCTCGCGTGACATCACCGATGTCAAGCGTGCTGAGCGCGCCATGCAGGAATACAGCGAGCGACTGGAACGCGAGGTGCGCGAGCGCACGGAGGCCCTCGAGAAGACCAACGCATCCCTCCAGGACGAGATCGTCGAGCGCAGGCGCGCGGAACGCGCGCTGCGGGAGTCCGAGGAGCGCTTCCGGACGCTCGTCGAGTTCGCGCCTGACCTCATCCTCGTCCACATCGAGGGCGTCATCGCCTTCGTGAACCCCTACGGAGCACGGATGCTCGGCTACGAGGACAGTCGCGAACTGCTCGGGATGCACATCCTCGAGATCGTGGACCCACACTCCCGTTCGCAAGCGGCGCAGTACCTGCGTACGACCATCCGTGAGCGCAAGACGGTCCACGACGGAGAGGTCCGCCTGCTCCGGAAGGACGGCGAGTACGTCGATGTGCAGATGACCGCGGTGCCACTCATGTACCACGGCAGACCCGCCGTGCAGGCCATCGCGCACGACATCACCGAGCGGAAGCGCGCCGAGGAGACCATCCGTAGGATGGCGTACTACGACATCTTGACCGGACTTCCGAATCGCGCGCTGTTCGACGACCGTCTCGCGGTCGCGATCAGCCAAGCGGATCGCGAGGAGACCGCATTCGCCGTCATGTTCATGGACCTGAACGACTTCAAGGTCATCAACGACACGCTCGGCCACCAGGTTGGCGATCAGCTCCTCGCAGAGGTCGCGCGTCGACTGCAAGGCGTCGTCCGCCGCAGCGACACCGTCGCGCGTCTCGGCGGCGACGAGTTCACCGTGCTCCTACCACGCATCAACACGCGCAAGGCTGCAGCGCTCGTCGCACGCAAGATGGTCCAGGCGATGGAGCGGCCCTTGCTCACGGAGAAGGGTGCGGTACCCATCGAGCTATCGATCGGCATCGCGTTCTACCCGAGCGATGGTCGCTCGTTCAGCGAGCTCATGCACGCGGCGGACATGGCTATGTACGCCTCGAAGCAAGAAGGCACACCGTTCAGGTTCGCGGACCCCGGCTTGCTGCCGGGGCGGACGCTCGATCCCTAGGGCCGGCGCTCGACCTCCTCGACGACCTCGGCCTTGATCATCCGCACGAGGGCCTGCAGGGCCTCGAAGACGTGTTCGCGCACGTCACCTGCCACGAGCACCACCATGATGTCATCGCCCACGGCGAGCTCGCCCTCGTTCACCCAGGCGCGCACTGCGGTGACGCCCTCCATGAGTGTCGCGCTCTTCACGAGCTCTGCGAGGCGCTCACGGTCGACCGTGAGGGTCATGCCGGAGACGGGACGTCCATCACGCGAGTGACCGCGAACGACGCCGTTGTGCACGAGGTACATGCCGGTCGATGCCGCTGCTGGCGATGCCTTGAGTTCGTCCAGCCATGCATCCACGGACGGACGCTGCGCGCGTTCGCTCATGACAGCCTCCTCTCGCAGATGTGCTCAGGCCCAGTATACAGGCACGGATCGCACGTCACGCGAGGAGCGCACACTGCGAGCAGAACCGTGGCGCAGAGCAGCGGAAGGTGCGTGCCTCGCATGAGATGAAGGCGTCCAGCGCGCACGCTGTGAAGCGGAGGGCGGGGTCGACGGCCACCCCACTGAGCGCCACCGCGAACAGGAGTGCCCACTGGCGCACATGATCCTCGAAGAACGAACCCACGAGCGTCAGGAAGCGATCATCGCCCCACGCCACCTGGTCCAGACAGTGCGCCATGAAGTCGAGCTCCACGCCGATGTGGCACGCAGCCTCCGTGCCGCGCACAGGCTGCCGCGGCGTGAAGCCAGCGATCCGGTACACGGATCGCACGCTCTCGAGGACGTCGGCTGGCCGCACGGCGAGGTACGTCGTCTCATACGGTGAGATGAGATTCTCGAACGGATCGAAGCGCTCCTCGCCGAGTACGCGCGCCCGTTCAGCCCGAAAGTCCTCGACGCCCTTCGTCGTACGGAGTGCAGCACGAGCAGCGTCGAACGCCTCTGCTGTGAGGCGTGCCGTGACGTGATGTCGCTCGATGCACGGAATCTTCGCGCGCTCGATGCGCTCCACCGCGAAGCCCGCCTCAGCGGACGGGCCAGCCAACAACAAGGCGAGCGATTCGTACATCGCCACCCTATCGCCGAGAGCGCACGTGCACGCGGCGGGGGCCCCATTCCCGTCACTGCGCTCGTCTGCATTCGCTGACCACGTCATCTGACGCACACATCCCCCGTCGCCGTTGGTCAACGATGATAATGCCTCACACGCTCGATAGGTTACGTACCCTTACGGCGTACATGACAAACGGTATCATTTCTGGGATGAATGGCGCAACTCTTGGCTCAGCCTGAGCGGAGTGCGGCGCCGAGCGTCTCAGGGAGACCCGCGTCGCGCATATCACGGACGGTGGCATCGATGTCGTAGGCCATACGGTGGACGATGACGCCCAGCCACACATCGGCCGAGCCCACAGGCGCAACGGAGGCATCCTGCGTCGCGGCGCGGACCTCGCGCTCGTCGCCTAGCACGACCTCGATCCAGCACGCACGAGGATCGCCGTCCTTCGGCTTGCCGACCGACCCCGAATTCACGTAGTGCACGAAGCCGTCGGGTGTCTCGATCGCTCGGTGGTATGGGATGTGGACGTGACCACAACACACCACTTCCACTCCCGCTTGTTTGGCGAGCTTCACGAGATGCGCGTCGGGCCGGTCCGGCATGAGGTACTCGTTCACGCGTCTCGGGCTCCCATGGCACAGCAGGATACGTGCGCCCTCGTGCTCGAAGCGGACCACTCCTGGCAACGAGAACAGGTACGCCGCCTCCTCCTCCGTCGTATGAGCGACCGTGAAGGCGTACGACGCAGCACCATCCGCCTCGGCCTGTTCCGTCGCGTAGTAGCAGCCACAATCACCGAGCCTGCCACCGATACCACGGTCGTAGTTGCCTTGGATGACGGGATCCCCTGTGCTGCGCACGAGCGCGATGACCTCGCCTGGGCGAGGACCGTAGCCGACGAGGTCGCCGAGGCACACCCGCTCATCGACACCTGCACGTTCGATATCCGCGAGCACCGCTTGGAGCGCAGACAGATTGGCGTGGACGTCCGAATACAGTCCGATTCGTCGTGCATTCATGGTTGATGCACCCCCGCGTCACGCAAGATATCGGGAACAGCATGGTCGAGACCGAGTGGCATGATGTGCACGCCGTCGGCGATTCCCCGGGCGGCCGCGACGAGCTCGGTAGCCAGCGCGATACCCTCGGCGGCCGGGTCGCTCGCACGGCGGATCCGGTCGGCCACGCTTTCTGGCACCATGAGGCCGGCGAGGTGCTCATTGATGAAGTCGATGGCGCGAGGGCTGCGCAGGATGAGCACGCCGGCGATGACCTTGGCGCCCGTCTCCCGCAGTGCGTCGACGGCGCGCTCGAGCTTCCCGACATCGAAGATGGCTTGCGTCTGGAAGAACCGCGCCCCGGCCTCGACCTTCTGACGCGCACGCGCGAGTTGGACGTCCCACGGCTCGGCCTCGGGGAATACCGCCGCGCCCAGGTAGAAGTCGGTGGCGCCGGTGAGCTGACGTCCGCGCATGTCATATCCCTCGTTCATGCGGGACGCCAGCGCGAGCAGCTGCGTGGAGTCCACATCGAACACGCCCTTGGCATCCGGATGGTCGCCCGAACGTGGGTCGTCACCTGTGACCATGAGCACGTTCTCGATCCCGAGCGCCCACGCTGCCATGAGATCGGACTGCAGCGCGAGGCGGTTCCGGTCCCGGCACGTCTGCTGGAAGATCGGCTCGAAGCCCATCTCGAGCGCGACGAGCGAGGCGCCGAGGCTCGCCAGGTGCAACGAGGCGCCCTGGTTGTCGGTGATGTTGAGCGCGTGACAGTGCGGCCCGAGGAACGCCATCGTCTCACGCATGGCCGACACATCGGCTCCTCGTGGCGGGGCGATCTCGCCGGTAATGACGAACTCGCCGCGCTCGAGCGCGTCTCGAAGCCGACTCACGACGCACCCCTGCCTCTCCTCTGACGAAGGTCGATCGAGCCTGGCTTGAGCTTGGCTGCGTGGTTCTTCGCGGGGAGGATGCCGGGGTCCGGCCGGCCCTGTTCAGCGAGACGCCGATGGATGCGCACATGGATGCACTCCCTGTCCCTGAGGACCTCGCACATGCCATCCCACATGCCGCCACACGGGCCGTTCAAGAGGCTCTTCGGGCACGTGGTGACCGGGCAGATGCCCGCCGTGCGGTCGAGCACGCACTCGCCACACATCTGGCACCGCTCCTCGAACACCCCGTGCCTGATGACGTTGCCAAGGAACGCGGATTCGAGCCCAGGGAACACCGGCTTGTCGATCGCATCGGCGACCGTCTGCACACCCGCGCCACACGCGAGGACGACGAGCGCGTCAGCGGCCTGCACCCCGTCTCGATGCTTGCGGACCGCGAGCTTCGTGCCGCCGAGGTGACACGCGACCTCGCTCACGGTGTGCCCCACGACCTCGTAGCCTGCCTGATCCAGCCTATGCGAGGCTTCGAGGACCTGCCTCTCGCCACCCGTGTGCGCCACCGTCGCGCACTGCCCGCATCCGACGACGAACACACGCCTCGCGTCGACCTCGGCGAGGTCAGCGAGCACGCGCTCCCACGCTCGGGGCTTCGTGATGATCATGCGCCCTCCTCGTCCCGTCCGCCGACCGCGATCAGCGCGCGGACCGCATCGACGCAGCTCGGCGCATCGGGCGCGTACCCAGCGCCGATCGACGCCGCGTACTCCTCGGTGACCACCGCACCACCCACGAGCACACGCGCACCTGTCGCCCGCAGCGCCTCGACCGAGCGTTCCATGGCGGGCAGCGTCGTCGTCATGAGCGCAGAGAGGCACACCACTTCGGCGTGCCGCGCAGCCTCCACGAAGCGCTCCGTGGGGACGTCCACACCGAGGTCATGCACCTCGAAGCCGGTGCTCTCCAGCATCGCGATGCAGATGTCCTTGCCGATGCTGTGTATGTCCCCCTTGACGGTACCGAAGGCGACCGACCCGAGAGCCGTTCGCTCGCCTGCGGGGAGGTGCGCCTTGGCCCGTTCGACCGCTGCCTTCATGGCTCCCGCCGCCGCGATGAGCTGCGGGAGGAAGACCTCGCCGCGACCGTACGCGTCCCCGAGTCGCTGTATCGCCGGCGTGAGGATCCGCGCGATCACGTCCTGGGCCGGAAGGCCACCACGGATGAGGTCGTCCACGAGGTCGGGAGCCAGGACGTCGTCGCCTCGCTCGATGCAAGCCGCGAGGTCACCCTCGGGCGTCTGCTGTGTGGGCGTCCGCACCCCCAGCGAGCCTGCAGCGTCCTGCCGGCTCGAACCGGGCGCATGATTGGACCCCCCGAGTGCTTCGGCACTCACGCGCGCTATCCAGCGCGACGCCTGAGGATCGTGACCGAGGAGCACATCCACCGCAGCGACCGCCCGTGCGACCTTAGGATCCGCTGGATCGACGATCGCAGCATCGAGTCCAGCACCGCGTGCCATGGCGAGGAACGCCGCATTGAGGGCGGAGCGCCCCGGGAGGCCGTGGCTCACGTTGCTCACACCGAGGACGGTCGCGCAGCCGAGGTCGCGTGCCACGGCACCAAGCGCCGCGAGCGTCACGCGAGCCGCGTACGGATCGCTCGCAGCGGTGAGCACGAGGCAGTCCACGAGGAGGTCCTCGCCCGTGAGCCCGACGTCGGCCGCGCGCTCGCGGACGCGATCGATGACCGTAAGACGGCCACCGACGGTCTCGGGGATACCATCGTCGTCGAGGGCGAGCACGAGCACGGCGGCACCGTACCGCTTCGCGAGCGGCAGGATGGCCTCCATGGACGAGGCGGAGCCGTTGACGCTGTTGATGAGCGCACGACCCGGGTAGATGCGCAGAGCCGCCTCGAGTGCCTCGGGCTCGGTGTTGTCGAGCACGAGTGGCAGGTCACCGATGCTCACGAGCGTCTTGACCGCCTCGGGTAGGATGACCCGGGCATCCACGCCGGGAGCCCCGACGTTCACGTCGAGCGCGTGAGCACCGGCGTGCTGCTGGGCGATCGCGAACTCGCGCACGAGACCCATCGAACCCGCGCGGAGCTCCTCCGCGAGGGCCCTCTTGCCGGTCGGGTTGATGCGCTCACCGATGACGACGAGCGGGCGCCCCGCACCGATGCGCACCGTTGCCCGTGGGCCTGCGATGATCACGCCGCCGCGCTCGACCGTCCGCGGTCTCACCTCACGCCCCTTGACCGCGTCGGCGATCTCCACGGTGAATGCGGGTGTCGAGCCGCAGCACGAGCCGATGAGCGCCGCCCCTGCATCCACGAAGCGCGCTGCGTACGCTCCCATCTCGTCGGCGGTCCCCGGGAACACGGTGGCGCCGCTCTCGAGACGCGGCAGCCCCGCGTTCGGCTGCACGATGATGGGCAGGGCCGTGACCCTCGCCATGTCCTCGACGATGGGGAGCGTCTGCTCGGGACCGAGACCGCAGTTGATGCCGACCGCGGAAGCGCCCGCAGCCTCGAGGATATGGGCGGCCGTCGCGGGATCCGTGCCTGAGAGCTCCATGCGGCCAGCGAGACCGAACGTGACCGTCACGAACACCGGCAGGTCGCAGACCTCTCGCGCAGCCAACACGGCCGCTCGTGCTTCGGCGATGTCCGTCATCGTCTCGATGAGGATCGCATCCGGCCCGGCACTCGCGAGCGCAGCGATCTGGTCACGGAGGTCAGCGTACACCTCTTCGAACGTCGCCGCGCCGAGGGGCTCGATGACCTTGCCCGTCGGCCCCACGTCCGCGAGGACGTGCTGTGCACCCGCCTCGCGAGCGATGCGCACCCCGGCTCGGTTGATATCCTCCATCGCATCGGCGAGACCCCACGCAGCGAGCTTCGCGCGGCTACCCCCGAAGGTGTTCGTCGTGATGCAGTCCGCACCCGCGAGCACATACGAGCGGTGCACCTCTGCCACGAGCTCGGGTTCGACGAGGTTGAGCTGCTCGTTGCAGTGTCCGGGCGGGACACCCATGCGCTGGAGCATCGTGCCCATCGCCCCATCGACGATGAGCACCTCGCGCCCCAACCGTCGCTCGATGTCAGGCATCGTCACCTCCCCGAACGCCACGTGCGCTCGCCCCGTCCTCGAGGTACCACGAGACGAACCGGTGCACGATGCCGCATGCGGCAGCGTGGGACGCGTGAGTGGCACTCACGGCGCTCACCCGAACGAAGCGCTGTCGCGGCATCGTGCTCCTCTCATGTGCCGATCCCCTAGAACGCGAGCGTGATCGCTCGACGTGGACAGGCTACCACGCACGCCTCGCAATACACGCAAGCGTCCTTGTCGAGCCGTAGCGCGCCGCTCTCATCGAGCGTGAGTGCGCCAGGCTTGCAGACGGCGGTGCACAGGCCGCACGCGACGCATCGCTCCTCGTCGAGTGCGATGTCGCTCGCCGCCGGCGCCACGATGACGCCCTCTGCCTCGAGGAAGGCGATGCCGGCATCGAAAGCCTCCTTCGTGCCGGTCAACTCGAGGAGCATGCGACCTTCCTGACCTGGCTGGATGGCCGCTCGCAGGATGTTCGGCACGAGGTCGAAGTCCTTGACGAGGTGGTACGTGATCGCCTTCGTCGCCTGTCTCGGCGGGAAGGTGAGGTCGAATCGCTTGCGTGGCATCTAGATCGCCTCCTCGGTCCGGATCTCGAGTGGCTTGAAGCTCTGCGTGCCAGGCTGCGGGAGCGGTTGCGCCGGCTCGGCCAGCGTGAAGCGCTCCTCCAGGAGCCAACGCTTGAGCTCGCTCGCGATGACGCGCGCGCGCTCGAGCGACGAGATCGGACCCGTCGGGACGATCCTGCCGTCGATCTCGATCGTCCCGCTCCTGAGCTGCGCATACGTGACGCGACCGAGCGCAGGCCGGCTCCGCCTCGCGACGCCATAGTCGAAGATCGTCGCCTGGATGTCCGCATCGGTGAGTGCGAGCGTGGCAGCGATGTCCTCGTCGAGCACCGGGATCGGCACGCCGATGCCGACGAAGGCGGTCGAGCCGTACCCCGTCATCGTGGCTGCAGCGAAGAACTCCGGACGTACCCGCTTCAGATCGGCGATCACCGCGAGGGTCCCGGCGGGAGCGACGGGTACACCGTGCTCGTCTCGCTCCTGGTTCGGGTTGTGCTGGGTGCCCTCCCACGCGACGTACCCCGGCGCGCCCGCGACGAAGATGCGGCTCCCGACGCCGATCGTGCGGTACGTCGGGTCGTTGAGGAGCGGTGAGAGCGCTCCCGCTGAGCAGTACGTGGCGTTCCCGAACCGCGGCAGGAGCGTTCCCATGTACGTGTGCAGCACACGGTCGGAAGAGTTCACCGCGACCGCGTAGTTCTGGTAGGCGTTCCTCGGATTGAAGAGGTACGCCTGGTTGAGGTCCTCGAGGCGGACCCACGTGTCGATCTCCGTCCGGGGATAGCAGTCGGTCCCCACGCTCGTCGCCTGGAGACGGACCGCCTTGCCTCGGATGAGGTCCTCGATCACGTGCGCGCCTCCGTACTCGATGCCCCGGGTCCGGCTCGGCTGCGTCACCCCGATGTACGTATCCACGGCCGCGAGACCGCCGTACGCCTCCACATCGTTGAGCCAGATGCGAGACATGCGGATCGGCGGGTCGCTGTGGCCGAAGTTCAGCACCGCGCCGGACGAGCACATGGGACCGTACGTCCCCGTCGTCACGACATCCACGCGGCGCGCAGCACTCGAGACACCCTCGTCCGCCGCGAGCGAGGCGAACTCCTCGGCGGTCATGACGATCGCCTCACCCGCCGCGATGCGCGCGTTGATCTCCTCCCAGCTCTTGCCCACCGTCGATCCACCTCCTATGAGAAGACGCCTCCCGCCCTGGACTTCGACTGTCAGGGCGAGAGGCGTCTTATCGCCTTCGCGGTACCACCCGACTTCACCGCTCACGTGAGCGGCCTCATCTCGAGCACGGGACCGGTGGCCTCTCCACTCGGCGGGCGGGACCTTGACCGAGGGGGTCCGATGCTCACGAAGCCTGCGATAACGGGGGCTTCCGTCCGGCATTACTCCGCGCTCCGCGCGTTTCCTCCGGATGCCTCAGGGGCCATGTTCCGCGGTCTTTCGGACGCCGGTTCTCAGCTACCCCGGCTCTCTGGTGGACCTACCGGTCCCGCGTACTCATCCCCATCAACGGCTCGGTATGTGATTGGTGAGCAAGTCTACGTGGCACTGCGCGTGTCTGTCAACCAGCGCGATGCTGTTCGCACGCCCAAGCGATCGAGCATGCGAGCCCTCACCACCGTGGTGGCTCGTTCGGCCACGTGTAGGCGAGCACCGCGTCCAGCGCATCGAGTACGCTCGACCGGACGACACCTGGGCCTCCGAACACGCGACACGCCGACATGCGCTCCCGATCGATATGCGACTCGATGAATCCGGCGACGCGCGGATCGAGGCTCTGGGTGCGTGTGAGCAGCAGCACGCCGCCCTCCTTGCCGCACGCAGGACCTGCCGTGAGCGCATCAGGGAAGTCGAGGCCGGTGGCGACGCCGAGGAAGCTCGCCGAGACGATGCCCTCATGGACACCCCACGCTGCCAGATTCGCCGCCGTGTCGAACCGGTCGACGCCGCCCACGCGACTCACCTCATCGACGAGAGTCGCCAGGCTCGCCTCGACCGACGGACCGACCGCTCCCGGACCACCCGCGATGACCGCGCGCCTTGGCGCGAGCTCCGCGAGCACAGCAGCGGTCACGCTCGGCACGGCGCTCGGTTCGACGAGCAGAACCGGCGCTCGACGCTGCCAGGCGAGCGGACCCACCGTGAGGGCGTCAGGGAAGGCATCGCCGCGTGCGATGAACACGGTGTCGTCGCGATCCGGGCCGAGCCTCGAGGTCACCCGTCGGGCGACCTCCGCAGCAGTCGCATACCGATTCGCGCCTGCGACGCGGACGACGTCGAGCATGCCGGGTAGCGCACCGACGGCATCCTGAACAGAGCTCGAGACCACACCCGTGCCTCCCACGATGAATGCGCGTGTCGCCCCCAGTCGTGCGATCTCCGCAGCGATGACGTCCGGCAGCACCGCTCGCCTCGTCAACAGGAGTGGCGCGTCGTACGCGCCAGCGAGGGCCGACGCGGCCACTGCGTCGGCGTACCCCTCCCCGCTCGCGATGACCACGACATCCGAGCCGTTCGCGAACGTGGACCGCGAGACCTTCGCCGCTGTGGCGTACCGGTCGGTCCCCGCCAGTCGTCGCGACGACGTCACGACGTGATGCCGCAGCTCGTACGAGGCCGGGCCCGCACTCTCCACATCGACGAAATGCATGCCCTCGTCACGCTCGGTCGGCACGAGGTACGTGAACGAGCGCTCAGCAGGCAGCGTTGGGAACGAGCCTTGCAGCAACGGCGTGCCTGTGCCCTCCACATCGAGCGTCCCCGGCGCCCAGAGCCTGACCGTCGCCGGCGTCGGCGTCGGCGTCACCCACAATGAGGTCCAGAGGTGCTGCCCCCATCGCAGCGGGACGCTCCACACCTGCCGCGGCTCCAACGTCCCCGTCTCGGAGGCGCTCCATAGCGGTCGACCCGGTACCTGCGACTCGGTGACCTCCCATGCCAGCGCGTAGGAACCGCTCGCGCCGTTCGCCGAGATGACGATGTGGTGCACGCCTTCGCGCTCGGGTGCGACCGTGTACGTGATGACGGCCGATGACCCCTTGCGTGCGACGACCTCACCTGCGTGATGGATGTCGAGCACTGGCTCCAGGATGCCACCGTTATCGAACCGTGGCGGGACGACCCGCAGCTCGAACACGTCACCCGGGTCATCAGCCGTGAGCGTGCACGTGAGACGCTGGAGGCGGCCGAGCGGCAGTGAGAACACGTCGTAGGCATCACTCGACGCATCCACGGTACCGGTAGCCGTTCGGGCGACGAGCCGCCTCCCGGGCACATTACCGTCGGAGCGTCCGCGTACGTGCCAATCCAGCGTGTACTCGCCTTCGGAATCCGTCGTCACGACGACGATGTAGTAGCGGCCAGCGCCGAACAAGTCTGACGCCGTGTAGCGGATCCTCTCGCTGGAAGCAGCGCCATCCGAGATCGCCACGAACTCCGCAGCTTGCACCGTCCACGAACGCGGACTGATGAGCCACAGGTCGAAGTTGGCACCCGTCCCCGTCATGTCCAGGAGTATCTCCTCGCCGGGCGCGAGGTGGACCGAGTACACGTCCCACGGATCGACGGGAGGCTCCGTCGTCGGGTAGGCGTCGAGCGTCCCTGTCACGGTACGGGAGACGATCGGATGGACGTCGAGCGGAACGCCCGGCAGCTGGTCATCGAGCGCGAGCGACCCCGCTGCAGGGTCGAGCGTCGCAGCTATGCGAGCAGCTCGCTCTAAGCGATCAGTGCTGTGCACCGCGGAGGAGGGCCGCACGGTGACAGCCATGAGCGCGATGCAGAGAGTGACGATCATCAGGACCCTACTTCTCGCGTTCATGTGTCCCTCCATCACACCATCAGGGCATCGAGGCCCCTCTCACGACCCACCGACGGTGATCGACCGTCTCGTTGGCTTCATTCCCCAACCACACGCACAGCATCGGCGAGGATGCGAGCATGATCGAAAGCGAGCTCAGGCAGGCTCTCGACGGGGAACCAGCGCGCCTCTGCGGCATCATCTGCGCCCATGACCGGGACGAGCGGTTCGTTACCATCGAGCACCTTGGCGTAGACCACCGAGACGGTCCACCCACGAGGGTCGCGTCCCCGCTCTCCGTACGCGCCCACGATGCGCAGCGGACCGGTGAGCGTGAGTCCGGTCTCCTCACGTACCTCGCGCAGCGCCGCCTCCTCCAGCGGCTCGTAGGGCTCGACGAAACCCCCTGGGAGCGCCCACGCGCCCTCGAACGGGGGATGCCCACGACGTACGAGCAGGACCTCGCGGTTGGGCGACATGCCACGGAGGACCACGACATCGACGGTGAGGTTCGGATGCTGCCATCTACCTACGCGCGCCATGAGAAGAGTGTAGCCCAACCGGCGGATCGCCGTACCGCATGCGCATCCGTGAGATTGGCATGCCGGTTGACGCCGCGTATGCTGACAGGAACACCTGATGGAGGGACCGTGAGACTCGACCCGTTCCGCTGGTCACATACCACCAAGCTCATCACCGCCTTCGCGACGCTGTACGTCGTATGGGGCTCGACGTACCTCGCGATCCGCATCGGACTGACGGAGGCGATGCCTCCCGCACTCTTCGCTGGATCGAGGCTCGCTCCCGCCGGCATCATCCTGCTCGCGTTCGCGCGCGCGCGAGGTGTCTCGATCGCCGTCCGGCTTGACGAGTACCGGGTGATCGCGCTCGTCGGCCTCCTGTTGCTCGTCGGAGGGATGTACTCGACCTTCCTGTCCGAGCGCCTCATCCCATCCGGGCTGGCCGCACTCATCGTCGCGCTCCTCCCCCTGCAGATCGCACTGACCGAGACCGTCCTCGGATTCGGACGCCCAACGCGGCGTGGGCTCGTCGGTCTCGTGCTCGGCTTCCTCGGTCTCGGTATCCTCATGGCGCCGCGCATCGCCGGCTTCCACGGGACCCCCGCGGAGCTGCGTGCGGTGGGGATCCAGATGGCCGGCACCTGGCTGTGGACCGCAGGATCGCTCTTCTCGAAGCGGCACCCGGTGAGGACCGACGCCCTCGTGGCGACCGGCTACCAGATGCTCACGGCAGGCGTGGTACTCCTCGCCATCGGCACCGTCGGCGGCGAGTGGGCGGTCATGCGCATCACCCCACGAGCCGCCGCGGCGCTCGTCTATCTGACCCTCATCGGATCGTGCGTGGCGTTCACCGCCTTCGTGTGGCTCTTGAGGCACGTGCCAGCGCCGACCGTCATGACGTACGCGTACGTCAACCCGGTCATCGCCGTCTTCCTCGGATGGCTCGCGGGTCGCGCGGGTCTCGTTCCGCTCGAGCGAGTGGACGGCTGGGTGCTCGTCGGGATGGTCGTGATCGTCACGGGTGTCGCACTCACCACGAGCGCGGCGTCGGTCACGCGCGAACCGTCATCCGCCGGAACGCCGCCGATCGAGGCGTGAGGCACCCCTTCACGCACACCTTCTTCACACCGTGTGCACCCGTCTTGCACAGGGGACGGGGATGATGTGGTCGTACGACATCCCCGACGGAAGGAGGCCATCGATGGCATGGTTCGCACCGATGGGTCCCCGGATGATGTACGGCCTGGGACCACACGTCCTCGGCTTCGCAGGAGCGGCGTTCACGCTGCTGCTCCTGGCTGTCGGCGTCGCCCTCCTCGTGGCAGCAGCTACGAGCAGACGCACACACGGCAGCGGTTCGGTGCCCCCCGGCGCTCCGATCAGCGGCACGTCGACCGTCGTTCATCCGCCTGAGGATGCGACCCGCGAAGCCGTGCGCATCGCGGCGGAGCGACTCGCACGCGGCGAGATCGACGTCGAGCAGTACGAGAGCATCGTCCGCACGCTCCGCGGCAGCTGAGGCACATCTCCCCTCCCTCGCGTGAGCGGGGTCTGGACACCTACTCCAGGCCCCGCTCAGTCTCGCGCGACCGCATCGGTACCACCCTTCGCTCCATGGGACGGGACCCTGTACGCCTCCTCGAAGCCGCGCCACGGGTCATCGCGAGCCACGAGCGCTCCCTCATCCTGCACGCGGAAGGCGTCGCTGCGCAAACCCTCCACGACGTCTTCCCATCGCACCGGAACCGACAGCGGTGCACCGGCACGAGCGCGCGGGGAGTACGGCGCGACCGTCGTCGCACCACGAGCGCTGCGGAGGTAGTCGATGAAGACCACACCTGCGCGTCTGCTCGTCCGAGGACTGAGCGTGCAGTGAGGGTCATCGCGCGCCACGCGCTCGGCGACCGCGCGACCGAGGCGCTTGACGGAACGCCAATCGAGGCTCGGCTGCAGAGGAGCCACCACGTGCAGCCCCTTGCCTCCACTCGTCTTCACGAACGGCACGAGGCCGAACCCCTCGACGACATCCCGCGTCCTGAGTGCGATGCGGACGAGTGTGTCCCACGCCACACCAGGGCCGGGGTCGAGGTCGATGATCAGCCTGTCCGGCGTCTCGATGGCCCCGGCGACAGCTCCCCATGCGTGCACCTCGAGGACGCCCGCCTGCGCGAACCTGATGAGATCGGTCGCGTCGCGCGCGAGCGCGTAGTGCACGACCTGCCCTCGATGTTCGATGGCCATCGAGCGCACCGCGTGCGGGAAACCCCTCGCCACGTCCTTCTGGTAGAAGCACCCACCATCGATACCGGAGGGACATCGCACGAACACGAGCGGCCGGTCGATGATGTGCGGGAGCATCCGGTCAGCGACGAGCGCGTAGTAGCGCGCGAGGTCGAGCTTCGTGATCCCCATCGGTCCGAACAGCACACGATCGGCATGCGTGATCGTGACGCCGAGGACCATCTCATCCATCGTCGCGAACCTGCTCGATCGTACGTCCGCTCACGACCGACTCGGGGCGCTCATAGAGCAGCGCATCACCCGATCCGGGACGCGCGTGCTCGTCGCGCTCCTTGATGAGCAGCCAGCTGTCCTTCGTCTCGCCGGGCCGACGCTTCAGCCTGACGAACGCGAAACCGCCCGCGAGCTTCTCCCCATGGAGTCGCACCTTCAAGCTGCCCTTCGCATACCCCTCGTGTGGGTCGCCCGATGGTTCCCACGTTCCCCGGTCCCAGACGATCACCGTGCCCGCCCCGTACCCACCTTCGGGGATGACCCCCTCGAAGTCGCCATACTCGATGGGGTGGTCCTCGACCTCGACGGCGAGCCGCTTGACCGCAGGGTCCATGCTCGGCCCCTTCGGGACCGCCCAACTCTTGAGCACGCCGTCGAGCTCCAGGCGAACGTCGTAGTGCAGCTGACGGGCGGCATGCTTGTGTACGACGAAACGCAGCGCCCCGGACGACGCCACACCCGGTTCGCCTGCGGGTTCCGGGGTACGGGAGAAATCCCGCTTCCGCTGGTAGTCCTCGAGCGCCATGCCGTTCCCTCCCCGTGCGTGCGACTCGGGCATCCTAGGGCGCGAGGAGCATGCTCATCAGCCGGTGCCCCGGGTCGATGGATACACCGCGTCGGGCATGCTCCTCGTCGTACGCGGCAACGCCACTCGCCGGTATACCCGGACCGTGGAGGACGAACGGTACGGGTTCAGCGACGTGCGTCTTGCGCGCTATGGGCGTCGGGTGGTCAGGGAGAGCGAGCACGCGCAGTCCCTCCACAGCACGGAATCGCGCGACGACCTCCCGGTCGATGGCCTCGATGGCCTCGATCTTGCCCTCGATATCGCCCGCGTGGCCCTCCTCATCCGGCGACTCGATGTGCACGACGACGAGGTCATGATCCTCGAGCGCAGCGAGCGCACCCTCCGCCTGCGCAGCGTAGTCCGTGTCCGAGCCGTCGGTCACGCCCGCGATGTCGAGCCGCTCGATGCCGAGGAGCGCCGCGAGCCCGCCGAGGAGGTCCACGCCAGAGGTCATGGCAGCGCGCACGCCGTACGTGTCTCGGAACGGCTCGATGCCCTTCGGGCGGACGCCCGGCCAGAACGGCCAGATGTCGGTCGCCTCGAGGTCGCCTCGCTCGCGGCGCGCTCGGTTCGTCTCGGATTCCGCCAGCACCTCACGAGCACGGGCCATGAGATCGAGAAGCAGGTCCGCACCCTTCCCCCGTGGCTCCTCGCCGTGGATGGGCCGGTCGGTCACGTCGTGCGGTGGCGTGTACGCGAGGTCCGTGAGCTCAGGGTGACACTTGACCACGAGGATGTGCCGATAGGCGACGCCCGGGTGGAACGTGAACGTCTCGTCGGCGAGCGCTGATGCCAGATCCGCTACGATACGTCGCGACTCCTCGGTGGGTATGTGCCCACACGCGTACGAGATCATCCGACCATCCGCGACGTGCACGAGGTTCATGCGAAGCGCCACCTCGTCATCAGCCAGATGGATACCCATGCTCGCCGCCTCGATCGCGCCGCGTCCGACGTGGTTGGCCACAGGGTCGTAACCAAGGATCGAGGTGCACGCTGCGGCAGACGAGGGCTCGACCCCCTCCGGGACCGTGCGCGCGTGGCCGACCATCCCGCCTCGTGCGAGCGCATCGAGGTTCGGCGTGCGAGCGTACGCAAGTGTGGTCTTGCCGCCGAGCTCCGCGAGCGGCCAGCCCGCCGCCCCGTCCAGGATGATGATGGCGTACCTCACTGCGACCCCTTCGATCGTCGTGTGGCACGAGGGTACCACTGCGTGGCCGACCGCGCTGGCCATGCTGTCTTCGCGACGGGCACGCTCTGGTACCATACGCTCATGGCCATCCGCTACCTCGACACGCGCGGTCTGGACCATTCGCGTCCGACGTTCAGTGCCGCCCTCACGAAGGGGATCGCGGACGGTGGCGGTCTCTACGTACCTGAGGAGATCCCGCCGATCGACCTGCCTGAGATCCTCACGTTCGGGTCGCTCCCCTATCCTGAGCGCGCGGCCAGGCTCTTCGAGCGCTTCTCGATCGACATCCCTGCTGAGCGCACGCGCGCACTCCTGCGCGAGGCGTATGGCAGCCAGTGGGACGACGAGCGCATCGCGCCGGTCGCAGAGGTCGTGCCAGGGATGCACGTGCTCGAGCTGTGGCACGGCCCAACCTCGGCATTCAAGGACATGGCCCTCCAGTGCATGCCGCTGTTCTTCTCGGAGGCCATCGAGACGCAGCAAGCGGCAGGCGCACTCGATGACGACTTCCTCATCCTCGTGGCGACATCCGGGGACACCGGCAAGGCGGCGCTCGAAGGATTCGCGGATCGGCCACACACGAGCATCGCTGTGTTCTACCCCGCGAGCGGCGTCAGCGATATGCAGCGCAAGCAGATGGTCACGCAGCGCGGGGACAACGTGGCCGTCTTCGGCGTCCGCGGGAACTTCGACGACTGCCAAGCAGCCGTGAAGGCGACGTTCAATGACGCCGCGTTCAACGCTTGGCTCCACGATGAGCATCGTATACGGCTCTCCTCGGCGAACTCCATCAACTGGGGGCGCCTCCTGCCGCAGATCGTGTACTACGTGAGTGCGTACGCGGACATGGTGGCCGCCGGTGGCGTCGTCGCCGGGGAGCCGATCGATGTGTGCGTACCCACCGGCAACTTTGGCAACATCCTCGGCGCCTACTACGCGAAGCGCATGGGTGTACCCATCGGGCGGCTACTGTGCGCGAGCAACGCGAACAACGTCCTCGCTGACTTCATCGCGACCGGGACGTACGACATCACGACGCGCACCTTCGTCACCACGCCGAGTCCGAGCATGGACATCCTCGTCTCGAGCAACCTCGAACGCCTCCTGTACCACCTCGCTGGACCAGAGCGCGTGCGAGAGTGGATGGCGGCGCTCACCTCTGACCGCCGTTTCCGCGTCGATCGTGAGACGTTCCATGCGATGCGAGACTTCCTCATCGGGGATTGGGTGAGCAACGACGACTCGCTCACGACGATTCGACGTGTCTTCGATGAGACGGGATACCTCATGGATCCCCACACCGCTGTGGCGTGGGAGGTGGCGGAACGCTCACGCGCTGAGAACCCCGTGCTCGTCGTCTCCACTGCGCATTGGGCGAAGTTCGGAGCGGACGTCTACCGAGCCCTCAGCGGCATCCCGTACGGCCAAGACCTGCCGGATGAGTGTCGGCACGTACGCGACGCCGAACTCCTCGAGTACGTCGTCGCCATCACGGGGGATCGCGCGAGCATCCCCCATGCGCTCGCCACGCTCGATGCCCTCCCGGAGCGTTTCAGTGAGGTCGTCGACCCCGGCCGCGAGGCCGTCGAGGGTGCCATACGGGCGTGGCTGCGCTGCTAGGGTGCGCCGCAGGGGCCGGGCGACCTATCCGAAGCGACCCGTGATGTACGCTTCGGTGCGGGCATCGTCCGGGTTCGTGAAGAGCTTCTTCGTGTCGCCCATCTCGATGAGGTGCGCTGGCTCGTCGAGGCTCTCGCGCAGCATGAACGCCGTCACGTCCGAGACGCGTGCCGCCTGTTGCATGTTGTGCGTGACGATGACGATGGTCACCGAGGACCTGAGCTCGGCGATCGTGTCCTCGATCTGCTGCGTCGAGATGGGATCGAGCGCGGATGCCGGCTCGTCCATGAGCAGCACCTCGGGCTTCGTGGCAAGCGCTCGAGCGATGCATAACCGCTGCTGTTGGCCCCCCGAGAGCTCGAAGGCGTGTTTCTTCAGGTTCCGCTTCACCTCATCCCACAGGGCCGCGCGGACGAGTGACTCCTCCACGATCGCATCGAGCTCGGTTCTCGAGCGGATACCCTGGGTGCGCGGCCCGTACGCCACATTGTCGTAGATGGACATGGGGAACGGGTTCGGGCGCTGGAAGACCTGACCGACACGCATCCTGAGCTCCACAGGGTCCATCGCCTTGCTCATGATGTCCTGCCCGTCCAAGGTGATCGACCCTGTCACCCGCACGTTCCCGATCTCATCGTTCATCCGATTGAGGCAGCGAAGGAGCGTGGACTTGCCACAGCCGGACGGCCCGATGAGGGCGGTGACGGCAAGGGGGGGTATGTACATGTTCACGCCCTCGATGACGACATCATCACCGTAGGCCACGGACACATCGGTCAGTGTGAAGCTGCCTGCAGCGCTCGCTGCCGCTTCAACGACAGCGACATCGGTCAGCGATACACCCAGATCCGCCACCATGACCCCATCCTCTCCCAGCGCTGCACGCATCACCATCGTATCTTCCTCCTCTGGACCGAGCGCCACACAGCAGCGAGCACGCTCGCCGCACTCACACCTAGCACGAGCACGAGCGCCGTGCCCCAGACGAGCGTTCGGTTCCAGTTCGGCACTGAGGTCACCTGAGCGTAGATGTGGTACGGCAACGCCATGAACTGAGACGAGAGCCCACTCGGCAGCCGCCGCATGGAGAAGACCGCTCCGGTGAACAGTATGGGCGCCGTCTCACCGGCCGCTCTCCCCAGCCCGAGTATCGAGCCCGTGATGATGCCGGGTGCTGCTGCGGGCAGTACGACCCTCCAGATGGTACGCAGCTTCGTGGCTCCGAGAGCGAGGGAGGCGAGTCGCAGGTCCTGCGGTATCTGCCGCAACGCCTCCTCCGTGGCTGTGATCACGACCGGGAGCGTCATGCATGTGAGCGTCAGCGCAGCAGCGATGAGCGACCGGCCGAAGCCGAGCGCCAGGACGAAGGCGGCCAGGCCGAACAGACCGTACACGATCGAGGGTACCCCGGCCATGTTCGTGATCGCGAGCCTGATGGCGCGGGTCCGGAACGTCCTGGGCGCGAACTCGGAGAGGTAGATGCCTGCAAGGACACCGATGGGCACCGTGAACACGGCGGTCAGGGTCGTCACGAGCACGGTGCCAACGATGGCCGGACCCACGCCGCCAGCCCTGCCGCGATCGATGGGGGGAGCAGTGAGGAACTCCGCACTGAGGGCGGGGACCCCCTTACGGATGATGTGGAGCATCACGAACAGAGCGATGGAGACCACGCAAACCGCTGCGAGGCCCGTGATGACCGTGGCCGCCGCTTCCGCGATGCGCGCCCTCCTCACCAAGCGGGCTCTACTCATCGGCGCCACCGCCTCCTCTGTCGCTCCAGGACGAGGTCAGCAGCGAGGTTGATCGCGAAGGTGATGGCGAACAAGATGAGTCCCACCGAGAAGAGTACCGAGTAGTGGAGTCCGCCCTGAACGACCTCTCCCATCTCTGCGGCGATGGTGCCGGTCATCGTGCGGACCGGTTGCAGGACGCTCGTAGGTACGATGGCCGCATTCCCCGTCAGCATGAGTACCGCCATCGTCTCACCGATGGCACGACCGAGCCCGAGCATCGACGCAGCGAATATGCCGGAAGCGGCGGAAGGTATCGTCACCTTGTACGTGGTCTGCCAGCGCGTGTTGCCGAGTGCGAGCGAACCTTGCCGCAGCTCATCGGGTACCGCGTGCAGTGCATCCTCCGAGATGGATATGACCGTCGGCATGGACATCACACCGAGCACGATACCGCCCGTGAGCGCTGTGAGCCCCGTCCGGAGGTCGAAGATGTCCTTGAGGACGGGCACCACGATCGCCACGCCGATCAGACCGTAGACGACCGATGGAACAGCGGCCATGAACTCGATGATGCTCTTGGCCACCTCTTTGACCTTGCGGCCCGAGAACTCCGAGATGAAGACCGCCGCAGCGACCCCGACCGGCACCGACACGGCGAGGGCGACGCCGGTGACGAGCAGCGACCCTGCGATGAGAGGCACCATCCCGAAGGCGGCGTTCGCCGACGTCGGATACCACCGGGTCCCCGTGAGCATGCCGATGAGGCCGACCTCGCGCAGTCCCTTCAGAGCGTTGACGAGCAAGAAGCCCGCGATGACCGCGAGGATGACGATCGCCACCCACCCAGCGGCCACGATCGAGACGCGAACGACGGCCTCAGCCGCACGGCGGAACACCGTGCGGCTGAGGGGCTGTCTCCGCTGACTGCTATCGGAGCTTACCATCAACGCTCAGTCGAGCGGGACGAAGCCCTCATCGGCAACCAACTTCTGACCCTCGGGGCCCAGGATCCAATCGAGGTAAGCCTTGAGCAGCCCCGTGACCTCCCCATCGCTGTACATGTAGAGGTACCGAGCGATCGGGTACGACCCGTCCTTGGCCGTCTCGATCGAGGCCTTGACGCCGTCGATCGCGAGGACCTTCACGTCAGACGTCACGTAACCGAGACCCACGTAGCCGATGGCTGCGTCGTTGTTCTTCACCTCATCGACGATCGCCTGCGTGGACGGCTGGAGCAAGGCCGAGGCGGCGTACTCCTTGTCCTCGCCGACGACCTCCTCCTTGAAGTACTCGTACGTCCCCGAGGAGCTGTCGCGGGACAGGAGCACGATGGCCTCGTCGGGACCACCGACTTCCTTCCAATTCGTGATCTCGCCACGATAGATGGCGCCGAGCTGGTCCTTCGTCAGACCCTCGACCGGGTTGTTCGGGTGCACGATCACGGCGATGCCGTCGATGGCCACCTTGTGTTCGATGGGATCGACACCCTTGGCCTTGGCCTCTTCGATCTCGCTGTCCTTCATCCCGCGCGAGGCGTTGGCGAAGTCGACCGTGCCGTTGATCAGCGCAGCGATACCGGTACCCGAGCCTCCGCCCTGCACCTGCACATCGACGCCCGGGTTCTCGTCCATGAACGCCTCCGCCCACGCGGTGCCGATGTTGAGCATAGTGTCCGAACCCTGGATGGTGATCTGACCCTCGAGCTGCTGTGCAGCGCCCTCGCCGGACGATTCCTGATCCGCCTGGGACCCGGCGCCGCCACATCCAGCGAGCGCGAGCGCCGAGATCGCGAGCGCGAGACCGAATGCGATGAGCTTCCGTGCCTTCACGTGACCAACCCCTTCTCACGAAGCGACATGCGCACCGGACACCGGACGGTCCGGCCACGCACAAGGCTAGGTGCTGCGCTCGTGCCGGTGGTTACAGGAGTGTGAACGCTCGCCGGCCCATGTGAAATCTTCGTGAACCGGCTCGGCTTGCCGCGGCCACGGCTGCGATGATATGCACGAAGGAAGGAAACGAAAGGTCTGCCGATGTCGACGATCCTCATCATCGAAGATGACCCGATCATCCGTCAGACGGTCGAGTACACGCTCAAGCGCGAGGGTTTCGAGACCGCCGTGGCCGAGAATGGCCCACACGGCCTCGAGCTGGCGACGAGACTGCATCCCGACCTCATCCTGCTGGACCTCATGCTTCCGGGCATGGACGGCTACGCCATCGCCGAACGGATCAGGCGGATGGACGCGAACGTCGCGATCATCATGGTGACCGCTCTCGACCAGGAGCGCGACAAGGTCCGCGGGCTGGATGTCGGGGCCGATGACTACATCACGAAGCCCTTCTCGATGCAGGAGCTCCTCGCGAGGATCAGGGCGAACCTCCGGCGCGTGGGCGACCGCGATCGCGTGCACGATGACGCACCCATAGAGATAGGCGATCTTCTCATCGAGCCCTCCCAGATGCGCGTCACCGTCGCCGGCTCGCCGGCGCGTCTTCGGCTCAAGGAGTTCCAGCTGCTCGTCGCGCTCGCCCGCAACGCGGAATCGCTCATGTCCAGGCAGCGCCTCGCCAAGGACGTCTGGGGCTACGACTTCCTGCCCTCATCGCGGACGATCGACGTGCACATCCGTCGGTTGCGCCAGGCCATCGAAGAGCCGTCCGCCTACACGTACATCACGACCGTCCATGGGGTCGGCTACCGCTTCGAGCCGCGACCGAAGACCGCCGATCGGGCCACCTGATGAGCGCCGTACGCGTGCCGATCGTTTCGTACAGGGCGCGGCTGATCGCCGGCTTCGCCGTCGTCGTCACCCTCCTGGCCGTCGCGTGGGGCTGGAGCATCCTTCGACCTCTGGCGGATTCCATCGAATCGCAGCAGCGGGAGCGGCTCCTCGGCGTCGCCCGAGCTGGAGCCTCGCTCCTCGCGGTAGTCGACGGCGATGCCGAGCCGCTCATGCACGCGCTCGCCGGCGACACCGGACTGCGCGTGACGATCGTGGCCGCTGACGGGCGTGTCGTCGCGGATACCGAAGCCGACGCTCGGACGATGGAGAACCACCTCGACCGCCCAGAGGTCGCTGCGGCACTGGCAGGGCGCACGGGCAGTGACGTACGCACCTCCGCCACGCAGGGCGTCGATCGCATGTACGTAGCCGTGCCGGCCACGTACCGTGGTCAGACCGTCGCACTGAGGGTCTCCGAACCGGTCGAACACATCGACGCCCTCATCGCGCGTGCCCGTCGAACGGGCGCGCTGCTGCTCGTCGTCGCGCTCTGCGCGGCCCTCATCATCAGCGGACGCATCGCCCGAGCAACCGGTGAGCCGGTGGATCGACTCGTACAGGCGGCCGCAGCCATGGCCGCTGGTGACTTGGACTCACCGGTCCCCGCCGCGACCGGCCGACTCCAGGAGCTGGCCGATGCACTCAGCGACCTACGCCACCAGATGCACGCTCGCATCGCCGAACTCGAGCAGGAGCGCCTCAGCCTGCGCGAGATCCTCGATGGCCTCGACGACGGCGTCCTCCTCCTTGACGGTGATGTCGTGCGCGTAGCGAATCGCGCCGTGCTACCCCTGACGCGCTCCGCCCCGGAAAGCCCCACGGGGCGCACCTTCGATGACATCGGTCTGCCAGCGACCATCACAGCGACGATCCGCGAAGGGCTGCGCGACAGGACCCCTCTCGTCCGTGATCTGGGCCCCGATGCGTTCCATCGGTACCACCGCGTGAGCGTCCTCCCGTTCCATGCCGCCGAGCGAGGCACTCGCACCCTCGTCGTCATCGCTGACACCACGGACCGCATGCGCCTCGATCGGGTCAGACGCGATTTCGTCGCGAACGCAAGCCACGAGCTCAAGACGCCCACCGCGGGCATCCTGCTCCTCGCTGAGTCAGCGCGACACGCATCCGAGGATGGAGACGTGGAGCGGGCCCTCGCGTTCGTCTCCCAGATCGAGTCCGAGGCCACGCGCCTCCGGACCCTCGTTTCCGACCTGCTGGACCTCTCCCGCCTCGAAGCGTCCGCGGCACCTGATGCGCTCACCGACATCCGCAAGGCGGTCGACCTCGCCCTTGCCGCGAGTCGCCGTGCAGCCGCCCAGAAGGATCTCCTGCTCGGTTCGGTCGACGAGTCGCCACCAGACACGGACCTCATCGCGCGCGCCGATCCAACCGACGTGGCCATCGCACTGGACAACCTGCTCTCCAACGCGATCACGTATACCGAGCGGGGGAATGTGACCGTGTCGACGTCCATCGACGAGGACGACATCGTCATCGAGGTCTCGGATACCGGTATCGGCATCCCGCCGGAGGATCTCCCTCGCGTCTTCGAGCGCTTCTACCGCGTGGATCGCGGGCGGTCACGCGCGAGTGGAGGTACCGGACTCGGGCTCTCACTCGTGCGCAACGTGGCCGAGCGCTCCGGTGGCTCGGTCTCGATCGAATCCGAGCTCGGTTCGTGGACGCGGGTGACGCTCAGGCTCCCGCGAGCCAGTTGAGACCGATGCCGATCCAGCTCACATGACCGCTGGCGCTCGCCTCCTGCTATCATCCCGACATGTTCACAGCGGATGACCACGAAACGCTCGGCCGGGCAATCGATGCCGCCTTCGCGCGCAACCGAGAGGTCTCGCGGCTGTCGTTCATCGTCCTCGTGGAGTCCGCGGACGTACGAAGCGAGATACTGGAGCTCGTCACACTCCTGCCCCCTGGCATGTACACCCGCCAGCGCCTGTGTGACCAACTGAACGCTGCCATCACGGCACACGGGTGGGGAACGGCACTCGGGACGTTCGAGTGACGGGACCTGTCGACCAGCTCACACAGCGGCGCGCTCCCGGTCCGATCGACGGCACCGGCCTCACACGACCTCGAGGATGTATGTGTCGGCCCGATCGTGGTCATTCGGGAGCAGATCGTCGGGCACCTTGTCGATCCCGATGGCACGCGCTACCGCCCAACGAGCGCACGAGCGCCACGCGCCGGAGCAGTAGTGCTCACGGTACCGACGCGCCGAGCGCGTGTCGAACCCGACGCCGCCCGTGCAGACGACACACCGCGAACAGTACTCGCACGGCGTCCACTCGTCTCGTGAGGCCCGTTCCTCCACAACGAATCGGTCATACGTGAACATCGCGCACTCCCTTCGACCTTTTGTCTCGGGAATGCCTCCGCCCATCTGAAGTCCTATCCGACGAACGGTCGCATCCGCGACGAGGGGGACGTCCGCGCGCTCGGCGGTGACCCACACCGTACGTGCCCGAGGTCGCCTCCTCGGGCACGTGGCGGCTCACAGGAGCGGCAGGTACTCCGTGATCTCCCACGGGGTGACACGCGTGCGGTACGCGTTCCACTCCGCCTGCTTGTTGCGCAGGAACCACTCGAAGACCTGGTCACCGAGCGCCTTGCGAACGAGCTCGCTGCGCTCCATCTCCTTGATGGCCTCGTACAGATCCTCGGGGAGCTGCTCGATGCCACGGGATGCGCGCTCCTCTGCGTCCATGTCGTAGACATCCTCGCCCACGTCAGGCGGCAGTTCGAGACCCCGCTCGATACCGTCGAGGCCTGCTGCGAGCATCACGGCGAAGGCGAGGTATGGATTGCATGCGGGATCGGGCGAGCGGAGCTCGATGCGCGTCGCATTCTCCTTACCCGGCTTGTACATCGGCACGCGCACGAGCGCCGACCGATTCCTGTGCGCCCAGCAGATGTACACCGGCGCCTCGAAGCCCGAGACGAGTCGCTTGTAGCTGTTCACCCACTGGTTCGTGACCGCACAGATCTCACGCGCGTGAGCGAGGATGCCGGCGATGTACGCCTTGGCGATCGGCGAGAGGTGGTACGGATCGTCGGGGTCGTAGAAGGCGTTCTTGCCGTCCTTGAACAGGGACTGGTGTACGTGCATGCCACTGCCCGCCTCACCGAACAGCGGCTTGGGCATGAACGTCGCGTACACGCCGTTCATCTGAGCGATCTCCTTGACGACCACACGGTACGTCATGACGGCATCCGCCATGGCGAGCGCTTCACGATACCGTAGGTCGATCTCGTGCTGGCTGGGCCCGACCTCATGGTGACTGTACTCGACCTGTATGCCGAAGCGCTTGAGCGCGCGCACGGTGTCCTTGCGCAGGTCGATCGCAAGGTCACGCGTCGTCTGATCGAAGTACGTCGCTCGGTCGAGGGGCGTGGGATCATCCTCGCTCTTGAGGTAGTAATACTCGAGCTCGGGGCCCACGAAGAAGGTGAAGCCCATCTCCGCAGCGCGTTCGAGGTTGCGCTTCAGCACGTAGCGCGGGTCTGCGTCATACGGCGTCCCGTCCGGACGGACGATGTCACAGAACATCGTCGCGACGAGTGCGCCCTTCTGGCGCCATGGCAGGATCTGCAACGTGCGCGGATCCGGCAGCGCGATCATGTCGGACTCCTGGATGCGAGCGAAGCCCTGGATGGACGAGCCGTCGAAACCCATGCCCTCCGTCATCGCGACGTCGAGCTCCTCGACGTCGATGGTGAAGCTCTTCAGGAAGCCCAACACGTCAGTGAACCACAGGTGGATGAACTCGACGCCTCTGTCCCTGATCTCCTTCGTGACGTCGTGTCGAAGCTGCTGGGGCATCGCTCCTCCTCGCATACGCGGTATCGGATGTTGCATCCATGTTCCGAACTGATTTCCGATACGTTACGATAGCCCAAACCATCGGCCCGTGGAGGACGAATCGAAGGAGTGGGGACGGATGAACCTGCGAAGACCCAACGCGAACGACGCAACGCAGACCAGTAACCGCTCGCGCGACGTATCACCGTCGTCAGGTATCTGCACACGCTGCATCGACGGCTGTCGCGGCAACTGCGAGGTCTTCAAGGCCTCGTTCCGCGGCCGCGAGGTGATCTACCCATCGCCCTTCGGCGAGATCACCGCTGGCGCGGACAAGGATTACCCCGTCGACTACTCGCACCTGAACATCATGGGCTACGCGCTCGGCGCCAAGGGCCTTCCGGAGGGCGTCGAGGGGAATCCGGACAACACACTGTTCCCGATGGTCGACACGGAGACCGAGTTCGGGTTCGAGCACAAGGTCCGCATGCGGGTCCCCGTCTTCACGGGCGCCCTGGGCTCGACCGAGATCGCTCGCAAGAATTGGGAGCACTTCGCCGTCGGTGCTGCGATCTCGGGCATCTCACTCGTGTGTGGCGAGAACGTCTGTGGCATCGACCCCGCGCTCGAGCTCGATGACCGCGGGAAGGTCGTCAACGCCCCCGACATGAAGCGGCGCGTCGAGCAGTATCGGCGGTACCACGACGGCTACGGCGACATCCTCGTCCAGCTCAATGTCGAGGACACGCGCCTCGGCGTGGCCGAGTACGTCATCGAGAAGCTCGGGGTCGAGACGATCGAGCTCAAGTGGGGCCAGGGCGCCAAGTGCATCGGCGGCGAGATCAAGGTCGACTCGCTCGAGCGCGCACTCGAGCTGCAGCGCCGCGGCTACCTCGTGACACCCGATCCGAGCGATCCGGCGGTCCAGGCCGCATACCGCGCGACAGCGATCAAGCACTTCGAGCGGCACAGCCGTCTCGGCTTCATCGACGAGGAGTCCTTCTACGCCGAGGTCCAGCGCCTGCGCGACCTCGGTGCCAAGCGCGTCACGCTGAAGACGGGCGCCTATCCGATGCGCGAACTCGCCATGGCTATCAAGTGGGCGAGCAATGCTCGCATCGACCTGCTCACCATCGATGGAGCGCCCGGCGGCACGGGTATGAGCCCCTGGCGGATGATGGAGGAGTGGGGCGTGCCGACGTTCTACCTCCAGTGCATGACGAACGAGCTCGTCGAGCGCCTGCGCGCCAAGGGTGCGTACATCCCCGACATCGCGATCGCCGGCGGCTTCTCGACCGAGGACCACATCTTCAAGGTGCTCGCGATGGGCGCGCCGCACACGAAGGCGGTCTGCATGGGACGCGCCCTCATGATCCCCGGCTTCGTGGGCAAGAACATCGGCAAGTGGATGGAGGAGCACGACCTGCCCAAGACGGTCTCCGAGTTCGGCTCCACGAAGGAGGAGATCTTCGTCACCTACGAGGCGCTCCGCGAGCGGTACGGCGACGAGGTCGATGACTTCCCGCTCGGCGCGATCGGCATCTACACGTTCGTCGACAAGCTCAAGGTCGGATTGCAGCAGCTCATGAGCGGCTCGCGCAACATGCGCCTATCCACGATCTCCCGTGATGACATCGCGGCGCTCACGCGTGAAGCAGCCGAGATCTCCGGCATCCAGTACATCATGGACGCATATCGGGACGAGGCCCTCAGCATCATCGACGCGTAAGGGTGTATCATCGTCGCGACGCGACGTGCGTGATGACGCCGCTGCCCTCGCATCCACGCGGGGGCAGCGGTCGTTTGCGATGAGAGGAGACCCGTGATCGACAAGCGACGAACCTCATGCGTGGAAGCGCCGGAAGACACCCCCACGTGTGAAGCGGACGTCGTGAGCCCGCCACGCGGCATCATGGCCATGGCGGCGTTCGAGTCGTTCCGGTACCGCGACTTCCGCTACGCATTCGCAGGCGCTCTGCTGTCGAACGTCGGGTCGTGGATGCAGGTCATGGCGCTCGGCTGGGTCGTCTACGAACTCACGAGCTCCACGGCTGCACTCGGATTCGTGCAGGCGGCCTCGGGGCTCCCGGTGACCGCGCTCAGCCTGTTCGCTGGCGCGCTCTCCGATCGGCTCGACCGTCGGCGGCTCCTCATCTGGACCCAAGCGCTCCTCATGACCCAGGCGTTCGCTTTCGGCTGCCTGTACCAGACCGGCCACCTGACGATGGCAGCCATCTACGCGCTATCGCTTGCCGGTGGCGTCCTGCAGGCGCTCATGTCGCCAGCATGGCAAGCGATGACGCCCGATCTCGTACCACGGACATCGCTCATGAACGCCATCGCGCTCAACTCGGCACAGTTCAACGCCGCGAGGCTCCTCGGTCCCATGGTCGGGGGTGTCATCTTCGCGACGCTCGGCGTCACCGAGGTCTTCTACATCAACGCTGTGAGCTTCCTCGCCGTGATCTGGGCGCTCGGCGTCATACGTCCACGCCAGGCGCTGCGCCGCGCGGACGGCGAGTCCGCGCGCTCGATCCTGCTCGGGGGCGTGCGCTACGCGCGTGAGAACCCGCGCGTCGCCTGGCTGCTGGCAAGCGCGGCCGTCCTCACCACCTTCGGTATGCCGTTCGCGGCGCTCCTCCCAGCGCTGGCGAGAGACATCCTGGGCCTGAGAGAGACCGGCTACTCCGCACTCATGTCAGCCAACGGGTTCGGTGCGCTCGCGAGCGCCCTCGTCGTAGCGAGCCTATCTCGTGTGATCGAGCGCGAGCGCATCATACGCACGGGCTACCTCATCATGGGAGCCGCCCTCCTCGCGCTCGCCGCGACGCGCTCGCCGGTCGTGGCGGGTAGCCTCCTCGTGCTCATCGGCGCGAGCTTCCTGGCGATCGTGTCGGGCATCAACACCTCCCTGCAGCTCTCGACGCCGAGCGAGATCCGTGGGCGCGTCATGTCGCTGTTCGTCCTGGCCTTCATGGGGATGATGCCGATCGGCGCAGCGATCTTCGGCACGCTCGGGAACTGGATCGGCCCGGCAGGCGCAATCGCCGTCGGCGCAGGCATGGTCCTCGGGTTCGGCCTGCTCCTTTCGCTCAAGCCTGGCCTCATCTGCGAGAACGAACAGGATCGCTAAGCGCTCCCGCCGAGCTGATCCGCGATGATCGCATCGATGCGCTCCCTCGCGGCGTCATCGAGCGAGAAGCCCCACACGCCCGCGACCGCATCGAGCTGCTCCGGACGGCGTGCACCCCACAGCACGATGTCGACCCCCAGGTCGAGCAGCCACCGGCACGCCAGGTGGATCACCCGTCTTCCATACGCCGCTCGCGCTAATCCGTCGAGTCGCCGAACCGCAGCCAGGTGTCGGCGGTACGCCTCGCCGTGGAACATGTCCGCGCGGCGCGCCTCATCCGTGGGTTCCCGGTCCTCCGTCATCGTACCGGTGAAAAGACCGCGCGCGAGCGGGCTGTACGCCATCGTCACGATGTCGTGAGCGTCCGCGTACGCAAGCACCTCACGTCCACGGTCACGCTCGAACAGGTTGAAGCGGAACTGGGTCGTGTCGAGTTTGGCCACTTCCCGGAACCGCTCCATCTGCGCGATATCGTGGTTGCACACGCCGATCGCCCGTACGAGACCCTCAGCCCGCAGCTGCTCGAGCGTGGCAGCCGTCTCCTCGATGGGCGTGTTCGCGTCCGGCCAGTGCACCTGGTACAAATCGACCCATGACGTCCGCAGGCGCTCAAGGGACGCCTCGACCTCACGACGGATACTCGCAGGCGAGCTGTCCCTCCAGGGTTCGTGCCGCTCATCCCAGACGAGTCCGCACTTCGTGGCGATGACGACCTCGTCGCGACAGCCGTGCGCGGCGAGCACCTCGCCGACGAGCGATTCCGACAGACCGAAGCCGTACACGGGCGCGGTATCGATGATGTCGATGCCCAGCTCGATCGCGCGTTCGATGGTGGCACGAGCCGCAGCGGGATCGGCCCCGCCCCACATCCAGCCGCCCATCGACCACGTACCGAGCGCGACACGCGACACCGCACGCCCGAGGTTTGCGATCGACACACGCTCCACGGCGCACCACACATCCTTCCGACCAGACGTATCGACGGGGTGTGCGCAACCTGAGCGGCAGCTACCCATGCCGCGTGGATCGTATCACCATCAGGATAGCACGGCATGTTGGCACGCACGTTGCTTGAGACTGAGTGAGCAGTGCGACCCGCATATCCCTCCCCCCCCTCGGACGCGGGGATCGCCGCTCACCTGAACGAGGCGCGTACCCCCCAACGCGCCTCGTCCTCTTTCTTCTCAGGTTGGATACCGCCAGGTGCACGCGCATGCGGTGCGGACGACACCCTAGTCCTGCTGACGACCGCTCGTGAGCACGACGTACGCTCCGATCGCCACGACCATGATCGCCGCGGCGAGTAGCCATCCGCCGACGATGTCGCTCACGTAGTGCACGCCGAGGTAGACGCGTGACAGGGAGATCGCACCCACGAGCAGGGCGCACACGCCCGTGAACAGCGCGCGGACCGCAAGTGGGGAGCGCTGCTCGATCGCCACGACGATGAAACTTAGGAGCCCGAAGAAGATGGCGGCGGCGACGGCATGGCCGGACGGGAAGCTCATCGATGGTGGCACGGCGATGCGGGCGACCTCCGCGACAGGGCGCGCGCGATGCACGACAGCCTTGAGCAGCTCGCTGCACGCGAACCCCGCCAGCATGGTGCCACTGACGAGGAGCGCCTCTGCTCTGCGCCGCCCCACGAGGAGCGCGGCTGTCACGAAGACGGTCAGTGTGGCCATCACCGGCACGTCGCCGATGACCGAGAATGTGACCGCGAACGCGTTCAGGAAGGGAGAGTCGACGCGACGCACCGCAGCCGAGACTGCCGTATCGAACGCGACGAAGGCAGGCGCCAGACGTATCGCGAGGACGAGTGCGACGATACCGACTGCGAAGGCGCCACCACACAGGACGAGCACGCCCGGTCGCGGGTCTCGCCACCACCCCTCTCGACGAGGAACGTCCACCCGCACCTCCCTCGCATCACCCTACCGTGAGCCGATGATCCGTGGAGCGAGCTGCTTCTTGCGGGAGAGCACACCACCGAGCCATGCTGTCCCGGTCGACAGGTCGCACCCGAGCGCCCGCTCGGCGATGCGCTTCTTCCCAGCCGCGACGAGCTCACTCCCCTCGCGGACGACGTCGGTCACCATGAGCAGCACGAGGTCGTATCCTCGCGCCCCCCTGATGGCCTCCATGTGCGCCACGATCTCATCACGGTGCTCGAGCACGGTCGATGCGTCGACGGTCTCGACCTGCCCGATCGCCACCACCCCATCAGCGACGCGATACTCCTTCAGGTCAGCTTCGACGACCTCCCGCACATCGAAGGGGCGCCCCCTCGCCCGCGCATCGAACATCGCCAGACCGAAGTCACGCGCTTCGACGCCGATGAGCGCCGCGAGTCTCCGGGCGATGCGCTCGTCGGCGGGTGTCGTCGTCGGAGACTTCAGTAGCACCGTGTCACTCAGGATCGCAGCGAGGAGCAGGGCCGCCATCGCACGAGGCGGCTCGATACCCGCGTCCCGATACCGCTCGGCGATGATCGTTGCGGTGGACCCCACCGGGAGGTTGACGAACGATATCGGGTTGGCGGTCTGCACATCACCGATGCGATGGTGGTCGACGACCTCGATGACCTCGGCCCGATCGACGCCTGGCGCCGACTGCGCCACCTCATTGTGATCGACGAGGATGACCTTGCGGCGCACGCCACGCGCGAGGTTCGTACGCGTGAGCATGCCGACGAGCCGTCCTTGTGCATCCACCACGACGGCCTCGCGGTGCGGCGAATCGATGAGGTCCTCGGCGACGTCACTCACGAGATCGTCAGGCCCCACGAGCAGCACGTTCGTGTCCATGACCGTCTCGACGAGGTGCGACAGATTGACGAGGCGGGCCGCAGCGAACGTGTCGTGTGGGGTCGACAGGACGACGACGCCCCGTGCAGCCGCCAGGCGCTCGACGTCCGCCTCGGGGCGCGCCGAACCGGTCAGGATGAGACACGCGACCCCCGCCTCGATGGCGAGCGGCTGCGTCCGCCGGCGATCGCCCACGATGAGCACATCACCAGGGCGGATGTAGCCGCGCATCGTCTCCGGCTCCATGGCTCCGATGAGGACGCGACCCCTCACGAGGGACTCCGCATCACCGAGCAGAACGGTCGCGTCGAGCGCAGTGGCAAGGTGCGCCGCGGTCACCGGGCGCTGCTCGAATCCGAGCATCCCGATCTCCTCGATGTAGCGCTCGGCGAGGATGCGTTGGTCGATGAGACCCTTGACCACGCCGTCCTCGACGACGGGGAGCGCTCGAACGCCGCGTTCACGCATCAGGCGTCCGGCAGCGAGCATCGTCGTCCCCATCGGGACGGAGACGACCTCGGCGGTCATGACGTCACGCACACGCGTGTGCACGTGCTCGATGGCCTCGGGCGCTTGCACGCCGTAGCGCTCCAGGACCCACGCGGTCTCCGGCGGCAACGGCCCGAGGCGCACGGGCACGTACACGTTCCCCGGATCGGTGAGGTTCTTCAGGTGCGCGTACGCGACAGCAGAGCAGATCGAGTCGCTGTCAGGATTCCTGTGGCCGAACACGAGGATGGGACCCACGCATGACCTCCGGTCGAATCGTACCTATGCCGAGACCTTTCGCAGTGGAGCGTACCCGATGAGCAGACGTTTCATCCCCGATCCATCGAACCGCACGTGCACCAGGTCGCCACCCACCTCGACGACCGTGCCGCGACCGAACGTCTTGTGCTCCACTACGTCGCCCGGCGCGAGCTCCAGTCGCTCCTCTCGCGCCGTCGTTCGCGTCGTGCCCGCTCCGAAGACGCGGCCGGATGGTTCGCGCTCGCTCCCCGCGCTGGCCGACAGCCCGACGAAGCGCTCGGGAGCGACGGGCATCCGAGGGATGTCCCCTACCGCCGCCCCGAGGGTCCTCATGTGTCGCTCGGGTATCTCGCGGATGAAGCGCGAGGGGAGATTGCGCTGTGTCTGTCCATACAGGAGGCGCTCATGTGCGTGCGTGAGGTAGAGCCTCTCCTGGGCTCGCGTGACACCGACGTACATGAGCCGTCGCTCCTCCTCGAGGCGCTGCGGGTCCAGCATGCTGTTCGCGTGCGGGAAGATGCCCTCTTCGAGACCGACTACGAACACCACCGGGAACTCGAGCCCTTTGGCCATGTGCAGCGTCATGAGGGTGACCGCTGCCTGCCTCTCGTCGAGCCGATCGAGATCCGTCCGTAGAGCGACCCACTCCAGGAAGGACTCGAGCGTCCGCATGGCTGGGTCCTCGTGCTGCTCGTCGTACTCCTCCACGACCCCGAAGAACTCGTGGATGTTCTCAGCGCGCCCCAGCGCCTCCTCGGTGCCCTCCGCCTCGAGCTGAGAGAGGAGCCCTGCGCGTGCAACCACTCGTTCGACAGCGAGGCGGAGCGTGCCCGCCTCGCGCACCGCGGTTCGGGCGGCATCGAGATCCGTCGCGAGTTCGGCGAGTCGACGGAGGACCGCCTGGGTCGTCCACTCCTCGCGTACCGCGAGCCGGAGTGCCTCCTCGATCGGCACACCCTCCTCGAACGCCCGTGCCTGGAGCAGGCCCACGGTCGTCTTGCCGATGCCAGGGCGCCGCTCCATCACCCGGATGAAGGACTGGACGTCGGCTGGATTCACGATCACGTGCAGCCAAGCGAGGACGTCCTTGACCTCCATGCGCTCGAAGAAGCGCGTCCCGCCGATGAGTTGGTACGGTATCCCGACGCGCAGGAAGGCATCCTCCAGGACGCGCGACTGCGCGTTCGTCCGGTAGAAGACCGCGACGTCCGCGTACGTGCGGCCATCGTCCTCCACGAGACGCTCGATCTCGCGAGCCACGAACCGCGCCTCGTCTCGCTCGTCGAGGGCGACGTACCGCGTGATGGCCTCGCCGCCGACGTTCTCCGTCCACAACGTCTTGGGTCGGCGGCCGCGGTTGTTCGCGACGATCGCGTTCGCAGCGGCTAGGATCGTCACCGTGGACCGGTAGTTCTGCTCGAGCCGTATGACCGTCGCGTCCGGATGGTCCCGCTCGAACTCGAGGATGTTGCGGATGTCAGCACCGCGCCACGAGTAGATCGACTGGTCATCGTCTCCGACCACCATGAGGTTCCCGTGACCCGAAGCGAGCATGTTGACGATCTCGTACTGGGCGTGGTTCGTGTCCTGGTACTCGTCGACGTGGATGTATCGGAACCGCCTCTGGTAGTGCTCGAGCACGTCCGGACACGTTCGTAGGAGTTCCCACGTCTTGAAGAGCAGGTCATCGAAGTCCATCGCGCACGCAGCTCTCAGCCGCTCCTGATACGGCGCGTAGGCCTTACTGGCGACCTTGTCCGGCGGCGACACCGCCTGTGATGCGCACGCCTCGGGTGAGATGAGCTCATTCTTCGCAGCCGAGATCCTGTGCGCGATGAGCTTCGGTGGGAAGCGCTTCTGGTCCACATCGAGATCCGCGAGCACGGCAGCGAGCGTGCGACGGGCGTCGTCCTCGTCGTAGATGGTGAAGTGGCGGCCGTAGCCGATGCGATGGGCATCAGCGCGCAGGATGCGGACGCACATCGCATGGAAGGTCATGACCCACATGCTGCGAACGCACGGCCCGCACAGCCCTTCGAGACGCTCGCGCATCTCGTTGGCAGCCTTGTTCGTGAACGTGATGGCGAGGATCTCCGCGGGCGAGACGCCGCGGTCACGCACGAGGTGCGCGATGCGGTACGTGAGCACGCGCGTCTTGCCGGAGCCTGCACCAGCGAGCACGAGGAGGGGCCCTTCGGTCGTGAAGGCAGCATCCCGCTGAGCGGGATTGAGGTCGAGGAGGAGGTCGCTCATAGGGCTATGAGTCTACCGCACGGCGGGGATCGCGGCCAGACGGTACGTGACGATCACTCGACGAACTTGATCATCGAGAAGCCCGAGCCCTCTCCGCTGCGCAGGCACGCGTCATGGATCGGCTTCGTCTCCCCACGGATGTGCTGGACATTCCCACACTGTTCGCAGACGGGGAGTCCACAGACCCCACAGAAACCGAGCCGCTCCTGGCCGACCGATCCGCAGTACGCGCAGATGCGCCGCTGCACTGGCTGTTCGGCCACCGATGTCACACCCCGTCCTCACCGTCCGCGCGGACGGCCCCGCATCCGCTCACGCCAGGGCACGCCCGATCGATGCCGCCACTGGTCCTAGTTCGGCATGAAGGCGTCTTAATCCTGCAAGGTCGAGCGATTGGGGCCCGTCACACAGCGCTGCCCGCGGATCGGGGTGGACCTCGACCATGATGCCGTCAGCACCCACGGCGACCGCGGCCCGCGCGACCGCCGGTACGAGATCGGCCTGTCCGGTCGGGTGCGAGACATCCACGATGATGGGCAGCAGCGAGAGCTTCTTGACCACGGGCACCGCCGAGATGTCCAGGGTGAACCTGGTCGCCGTCTCGAACGTCCGGATACCACGCTCGCACAGGATCACGTTCTCATTCCCGAACATCGTGATGTACGCGCTCGCCTGGAGCCACTCCTCGACGGTGGCGGCCATGCCCCGCTTGAACAGCACCGGCTTACCTGACTCGGCGGTGACGGCGCCGATGCGCTTCAGGAGGCTGTAGTTGGCCATGTTCCGCGTACCGACCTGCAGGATATCCGCGTAGTGGTCGACGATCTCGACGTGCGCGGAGTCCACGACCTCGGTGACGACGAGCAGTCCGAACTCGTCCGCCGCCTCTCGCAGCATCACGAGTCCCTCTTCCTCGAGACCCTGGAAGGAGAAGGGCGACGTGCGCGGCTTGTATGCGCCGCCCCGCATCACGCGGATGCCGAGCTCGGCGAGCACCGCCGCGACGGCTCGCATCTGCTCCCGTGACTCAACGGAGCAGGGACCGGCGATGAGCGTCACGGCCCCGTCGCGCTCGACGGTACCGGCGGCACGTGCCGCAGGCGAGCCCATCAGTCCCTCAGCTCCTTCATCACGTGGAGGATAGCCTCGTAGATCTCCCGGAGGTTCTCCGCGAAGAGCGGTCCCTCATTACACCGCGCGATGTTGCTGAAGATCTCCTCCTCGCGCTTGGGATCGTAGAGGCCCCAGTGCACCTGCGGCTTGAGGGAACGGATCGCCAGTGCTTCTCTTGCCCGCTCATTGAGGAGCCGCACGATCTGGCAGTCGATCGCATCGATACGGGCGCGGTGTTCAGCGATCCGAGCCTGGATGTCCTTCTCGTCACCCATCGTTCACTCCTCGCGTCAGCTCCAGCGCGTGCCCGCGTTCCCGTGGGGCTGTCCTCGCAGTCGTCTATTCCCACTCGATCGTGCCGGGCGGCTTGCTCGTGATGTCGTACGCGACCCGATTGATGCCGTCCACCTCGTTGATGATACGATTGCTGATGCGTGCGAGCAGGTCGTGGGGCAAGCGGGCCCAGTCCGCCGTCATCGCATCAGCGGATGAGACCGCGCGCACGACGATCGGGCGTCCGTACGTCCGCTCGTCACCCATGACGCCGACGCTGCGGATGTCCGGCAGCACACCGAAGTACTGCCAGACCGTCCGGTCGACGTCCCAGGCCGCGATCTCCTCGCGGATGATGGCATCGGCCTTCCTGAGCAGGTCGAGCTTCTCTTTCGTGACCTCGCCGATGATGCGCACGGCGAGCCCCGGTCCCGGAAACGGCTGCCGGTAGACGATCTCCTCGGGCAGCCCGAGCTCGAGCCCCACGGCGCGCACCTCGTCCTTGAACAGCGACTTGAGCGGCTCGATGAGTTCGAAGTGGACGCCCTCTGGGAACGGGATGAGGTTGTGGTGGCTCTTGATCTTGGCTGCCGTCCTGTTGCCGCTCTCGATCACATCGGGGTAAAGGGTCCCTTGCGCGAGGAAACACACACCTTCGAGCTTGCGTGCCTCCTCGAAGAAGATGCGCCAGAACTCCTCGCCGATGATGCGGCGCTTCTGCTCGGGGTCGGTGACCCCCTTGAGGAGCGAGAGGTACCGCTCCTCGGCCTGCACGTGCACGAGATCGATGTGGAACTGGTCGCGGAAGGTCCGAACGACCTGCTCCGCCTCGTCCTGCCGGAGCAGACCATGGTCGACGAACACACACGTCAGCTGGTCTCCGATGGCTCGATGCAGGAGCGCTGCCACAACCGAGGAGTCGACGCCGCCGGAAAGTGCACAGATGACGCGGTCGCCGCCCACCTGCTCCCGAACCCGCTCGACGGTCTCATCGATGATGTTCACCATCGTCCAGACGGGCGGGATGCCCGCTATGTCGTACAGGAACGTGCGGATGATGTGCTGGCCGTACTCGGTGTGCGCGACCTCCGGATGGAACTGCGTCGCGTACAGGCGCCGCTGCGGGTCCTCCATCGCGGCCACAGCGGTCGTCACGGTCCGCGCCGTCACCTTGAAGCCTGGAGGGACCGCGCCGACGCTGTCCCGGTGGCTCATCCAGCACTGCGAGGTCCGCGGAACCCCACGCAGGAGCTCGCTCTCATCATCGATGACCATGAGCTCCGCGAACCCGTACTCCCCCACGTCGGTTCGAGGAACCTCGCCACCCAGCCGGACGGCCATCTCCTGGATCCCGTAGCAGAACCCGAGCACCGGGATGCCGAGCTCGAGCACCTCGGGATCCATGTGCGGCGCGCCGGGGGCGTACACGCTCGCTGGACCACCGGACAGGATGAGAGCGGCCGGCGCGCGCTTCGCCACCTCGTCTGCGGAGATGTCGTACGGCACGATCTCCGAGTACACGCGCGCCTCACGCACGCGCCTGGCGATGAGCTGCGCGTATTGCGCGCCGAAGTCAAGGACGAGGACCGTCGGCTGGCTACCGTGGTATGAGTGCACCCTACTTGCCCATCCCGACGCCTTGGACCTGCTGGAGGACCTTGCCCTCGGTCTGGAGCGCTGGGGCGACCATGACCTCCGCCTTCTGGAATGACTTGAGGCTCTCGTACCCGCACGTCGCCATGGAGGTGCGCAGCGCCCCGAACAGATTGAGCGTGCCATCGTTCTCGTGGGCCGGCCCGAGAAGGATCCGTTCGAGCGTCCCCTTCCGGCCGGCGTACACGCGCGTCCCACGCGGGAGATCGGGATGGAAGGTCGCCATGCCCCAGTGGTAGCCGCGACCGGGCGCTTCCTCCGCAGCAGCGAGCGGGGAACCGATCATGACAGCGTCAGCTCCGCACGCGATCGCCTTGGCGATGTCACCACCCGTGCGCATGCCGCCGTCCGCGATGACGTGGCAGTACTGGCCCGTCTCGTCGATGTGGCGGAGCCGCGCCGCAGCGGCGTCAGCGATCGCGGTCGCCTGAGGAACGCCGATGCCGAGCACACGCCGGGACGTGCAGGCGTGACCGGGCCCGACGCCAACGAGGACGCCCACCGCGCCAGCGCGCATGAGGTGCAGTGCACCCTGGTAGCTGCAGCATCCGCCGATGATGCAGGGGATGTCGAGCGCACGGACGAACGCGTTCAGGTCGAGCGGCTTGTCGTGCGAGGACACGTGCTCCGCGCTCACCACGGTTCCCTGGATGACGAGGATATCAAGACCGCCCGCGAGCGCTGCCTCGATGTAGCGCTCCACGTTCTGCGGCGTGAGCGAGGCGGCGGCGATGACGCCCCCCTCCTTGATCTGCCGGACGCGCTCGGTGATGAGCTCAGGCTTGACCGGCTCACGGTAGATCTCCTGCATCCGCGCCGTGGCCTCCTCCTTCGAGAAGGACGCGATCGCGTCGAGCTGAGGAGCCGGGTCCTCGTAGCGCGTCTGGATGCCCTCGAGGTTGAGCACCGCGAGCCCGCCGAGCTTTCCCATCGCGATCGCGAATGCGGGATCGACCACGCCATCCATCGCGGACGCGAGGACGGGCAGGGGGAAGCTGTACGTGCGCCCTTTGAAGGAGAACTCCCAGTGGATATCGACATCCCGAGGGTCTCTCGTACGGCGCGAGGGGACGATCGCTATGTCGTCGAAACCATACGCCCTGCGAGCCGTCTTACCGCGTCCGATCTCGATCTCCATGCTGCGATGCGCCTCCCGGGTCGTCGATGTGGATGTGCTGACCTGCAGCAGCCGGAGCAGCCGATACACGAAGGACCAGGATCGATCCGCCTCGGCGGCGCGACCTGGTCCGACGGTGCTGCGATGAGGGGTGCTGCTCCGCGCGCTGGTAAGGTGCGTATATGCTAGCCCTGCCCACGAGGGGTGTCAAACCGTGAGGCGGCACCGAACGAGACCCGCGACGCGCGTTCTTCGATGGGCACGGGCTGTCGGCCAACACCCTTCGTGTACGATGTGAGGCGGACACATCCCGGCTGTTCGACCGCACATGACAGGAGACGCCGACGTGGAGCCCGGTGCCCGGAGGATGCAGTCGCACGGACGACAGCGCGAAACGGAGGCGAGCGCACCGGGGAGCTGCGCCCGCACCCGAGCGCTCGCTGCGCTCATCGCCATCGCCTTGCAGCTCGCTGCACCCGCGCGTTCACTGGCTGCCGATGTCTGGGTCGATGCGGGCCACGGCGGGCGCTATCCCGGCGCCGTCTACGCCGGTGTGCGGGAGGCGGATGTCAACCTCTCGCTCGCACTGGCTCTGCGCTCGGAGCTCGTCAGACGAGGACACCGCGTCGGGATGACCCGCACGAGCGACGTCACCGTCGAACGCTGGGTCCCCACCTGGCACGCCGATCCGGACGGCATGCGTCTACGATTCTGTGACCCGACCTGCTCGCACACGGCGCCGGTCCTGGACCTGCAGCCGCGTGTCGACGGCGCGAATCGCTTCGGTGCGGACGTCTTCATCTCGATTCACACGAATGCATCGACTGCACCATCGGCCAACGGCGCTGAGACGTACGCCGGGAGCGGGTCGTCGACCGACCGCATACTCTCAGCTGAGCTGGCCCGACTCGTCCAGCGCGAGATCGCGAATCAGACCGGCATGCGCGATCGCGGGACCCTCGCCGCGAACTTCTACGTGCTCCGCTGGTCCAACATGCCCGCCATCCTCGTCGAGGCAGGCTTCCTCTCGAACGCCGCGGACCGCGCTCGCCTCACCTCACCCGGCTTCCGCACCGCCTTCGCACACGCGGTCGCCGATGGCATCGAGGCGTTCCTCGCGAAGGACCCATTCCGACCGCACTTCACACGTCTCGCAGGGGTCGACCGCTACGGCACCGCAGCGGCTGCGGCCCTCGCTTCATGGCCAACCGGCGCTGACGTCGTGTTCCTCGCCTCGGGAGGATCCTGGCCTGATGCCCTGACGGCCACTCCCCTCGCTGCCGCGATGGACGCACCCATCCTCCTTGCGGCCGCAAGCGCACTGCCCACCGTCACGGCCGACGCGCTCCGCACGCTCGCACCGAAGCGCCTCATCGTCGTCGGTGGTGCAGGGGTGATCGCCACCGATACAGCCCAGGCCGCCGCCCAGGCCGCCGGCATCCCCGGTCGAGCATTCGAACGCGTTGCGGGCGAGGATCGCTACGAGACCGCTATCCGCATCGCAGAACGCCTTGGGGACCCTCGCGGCGGACAGGTCTTCGTGACGACCGGCGAATGCTTCGCTGATGCCATCTCGATCTCCGCGTACGCCGCTTCGAACCAGTCCCCCATCGTGCTCGTCAGGCGCGCCAGTGTCCCAGCATGCACGCGGGCGTATCTCGATGCGCACCGCGCTGCGATCGGCTCGCTCGCCGTCATCGGCGGACCGGGCGCCGTGAGTGAGGATGTCGTCACCGAGCTCGCCTCCACCGCGATGACGCGCCGCCTCGCGGGCGCTGACCGCTACGAGACGAACCTCGTGGTCGCTCGCACCTTCTGGCCCACAGGCGCGATCGCTCCGTTCGTCGCCAACGGCAGCGACTTCCCCGATGCTCTCGTGGCTGGGAGGGTTGCAGGTGACGCTGGCCAGCCCGTGTTGATGCTCGGCCGGAAGTACCTCGCGACACGATGGCGCGAGTACCTGATGAACGAGCAGGCGCGCTTCAACGCCTTCACCGTCGTCGGTGGCCCAGCGGCGGTCCCGCCCCTCATGGACTGGGAGATCCTCAAGGCGCTCCAGCGATGAACGCCGAGCCTCTGCCGCTTCACACGTTGAAACGGAAGTGGACCACGTCTCCGTCGGCCATCACGTAGTCCCGGCCCTCCAGCCGCAGTCGGCCTGCTTCGCGCGCCCCTTTCTCGCCGCCATGGGTGATGAAGTCCTCGTAGCTCACGACCTCGGCCTTGATGAACCCCCGCTCGAAGTCTGAGTGAATGACGCCCGCAGCTTCGGGTGCGGTGACACCGACCCGGATGGTCCAGGCGCGGACCTCCTTGGGTCCTGCGGTGAAGAAGCTCATGAGCCCGAGGATGCGGTACGCCTCGCGCACGAGGACATCGAGTCCGGGCTCGCTCAGCCCCTCCATCTCGAGGTACTCCTGCAGTTCCGCGGGGTCGAGCTCGGCGAGCTCTGCCTCGACCTTCGCGCAGATGGGTATCGGGGCGATGCCATCGATCGGCGCGAGTGACGCGCCGAGGTCGCCCTCGTCGACGTTGGCCACGTACAACATCGGCTTCATGGTGAGCAGGTGCAGGTCTGCGACGAGCGCTCGCTCCTCGTCGGTCAGAGGCATCGTGCGAGCGCGATGACCATCCTGCATCCATGCTTCGAGTCGGCGAACGACCTCCACCTTGCGCGCGAGGGTCGCATCGCGCTTGGCATCCTTCTCGAGGCGCGGGAGCGCACGCTCCACCGTCCCCAGGTCGGCCAACACGAGCTCGGTCTTGATCGTCTCGACATCGCTCGCCGGATCGATCCTCCCTTCGACGTGGACGACGTTGGGGTCCGAGAAGTAGCGGACGACCTCGCAGATGGCGTCGCACTCGCGTATGTTCGCGAGGAACTGGTTGCCGAGACCGGCCCCCTCGCTCGCGCCTTTGACGAGGCCAGCGATGTCGACGAACTCCACGGTCGCCGGCACGACGCGCTCAGGCTTGACGATCGCAGCGAGCCGCTCGATACGCTCGTCCGGTACCGGGACGATGCCCACGTTCGGTTCGATCGTGGCGAACGGGTAGTTCGCCGCATCGACCTGCTTGCGCGTGAGCGCTGTGAACAGGGTCGACTTGCCGACGTTCGGCAGTCCGACGATGCCGATGGATAGACCCACAGGTCGATCTCTCCTCTCATCGCGCCAGCGAAGCGACGGGCGCCACCGCGGCACCTGTTGCCACCTCATAGCGATATCGACGCCCATCCGTCGCCTCGCCGTACGATACCAGGCGCGACCCACGCGCGGCAAAGGACCACGCACATCCTCTCTCGCAGCCGAGCGCCCACGTGCGGATGCGGGCTCGTGCGAATCGCGGACAGCAAGGAGCCCTGACGCTCGTCAGGGCTCCTTGACTGCGTGGCGTCCGTCCGTGGCTTGGCGCTGGACTACATCATACCGCCCATGCCGCCCATGCCGCCGCCGAGGTCCTCCTTCTTCTCGGGGATCTCGTGGACGGTCGTCTCCGTGATCAGGATGAGCGACGCGATGGACGCGGCGTTCTGGAGCGCCGAACGCGTGACCTTGACCGGGTCGATGACGCCCATCTTGACGAGGTCGCCGTACTCGCCGGTCGCGGCGTTCAGGCCGTGGCCGGTCGGCAGCGACATGACCTTCTCGACGACGACCGAGCCCTCGAAGCCGGCATTGTCCGCGATCGTCTTGAGCGGTGCGGTCAGGCTCTTGCGGATGATCTTGACGCCGATCATCTCCTCCTCGTCGAGCTCGAGAGCATCGAGTGCCGGGATGGCGTTCACGAGCGCCACGCCGCCGCCCGGGACGATACCCTCCTCGACCGCAGCACGCGTGGCCTGGAGCGCATCTTCGATGCGGTGCTTCTTCTCCTTGAGCTCGACCTCGGTGGCAGCGCCCACCTTGATGACCGCCACACCGCCGGATAGCTTCGCCAGGCGCTCCTGGAGCTTCTCACGGTCGAAGTCGGACTCGGTGTTCTCGATCTCCGTCTTGATCTGGTTGATGCGCGCCTTGATCTGGTCCTCGGAGCCCTTACCGCCGATGATGGTGGTGTCCTCCTTCGTGACCTTGACCTTCTCGGCGCGACCGAGCATGTCGAGCGAGACGTTCTCGAGCTTGTAGCCGAGCTCCTCGCTCACGACCTGGCCACCAGTCACGATGGCGATGTCCTCGAGCATACGCTTGCGGCGATCGCCGAAGCCCGGCGCCTTGACCGCGACCGACACGAACGTGCCGCGCAGCTTGTTGACGATGAGCGTGGCGAGCGCCTCGCCCTCGACGTCCTCAGCGATGATGAGGAGCGGGCGACCAGCCTGCATGACCTTCTCGAGGACCGGCAGCAGGTCCTGGATGTTGCCGATCTTCTGGTTCGCAATGAGGATGAACGGATTCTCGAGCACGGCCTCCATGCGGTCTGGGTCCGTGATCATGTACGGCGAGATGTAGCCCTTGTCGAACTGCATACCCTCGACCGTCTCGATGTCGATGCCGAAGGTCTGGCTCTCCTCGACCGTGATGACGCCGTCCTTGCCTACGACCTCCATCGCCTCGGCGATCTTGTTGCCGATGAGCTCATCGGCGGCCGAGATGGCCCCGACGTGCGCGATCTCGTCCTTGTCCTCGACCTCCTTGGCGTTGGCCTTGATGGCCTCCACCACCGTATCGACGGCCTTCTCGATCCCGCGCTTGATCGCGAGCGGGTTCGCGCCAGCTGCGACGTTACGGAGACCCTCCCGCACGATCACCTGCGCGAGCAGCGTCGCGGTCGTCGTGCCATCACCGGCGATGTCGTTGGTCTTGGTCGCGACCTCCTTGACGAGCTGCGCGCCCATGTTCTCGACGGGATCCTCGAGCTCGATCTCCTTGGCGATCGTCACGCCGTCGTTCGTGATCGTCGGTGCCCCGAACTTCTTCTCGAGCACCACGTAGCGGCCCTTCGGGCCGAGGGTCACCTTCACAGCATTCGCGAGCTTGTTCACGCCCGCCTCGAGGCCGCGCCGGGCCTCCTCATCGAATCGGATGTCCTTAGCCATGCGCGTGTTCTCCCTTCGTGGAATCGAGGACCTGCGGTCCTGCGTCCGTCCGTACTACTCCACGATGGCGAGGACGTCGCTCTGCGACATGATGAAGTACTCCTCGCCGTCGATCTTGACCGACGTCTTACCCCACTCCTTGTAGATCACGGTGTCGCCGACCTTGACGTCCATCGGCACGCGCTTCGTACCGTCCTCATCCCAGCGGCCCTCTCCGACCGCCACGACCTCGCCCTTCTTCGGCTTCTCCTGGGCGGTGTCGGGGATGAACAGGCCGGACTTCGTCTGCTCCTCGGCCTTGGCCGGCTTGACGACGATGTTGTCGAACAGCGGCTTCAGGTTCATGCTCTGCCCTCCTACTCCTCTCGATGGACCTCACAGCGGTACTGCCATGTCGATGTGGTGCACCATCGGACATGGCAGTGTATCCCCAGGTCTAGCACTCTCAAACGCCGAGTGCCAACCCGGACGAGATTCTAGAACGCTCACGCGGGAGTTGCAAGGGGTCATGCAACAGAATCTGATGCGATGAGACTTAGATTCCGTCACGCTCGATGGGAAGATCGGCACGCGCCTCCGCTTCAGGACCGAGGAGGTCGACCCTCAGCAGCGCGAGGTGCCCTGCTGCACCGATCATCGCCGCGTTGTCGGTGCACAGGTGGAACGGTGGTACCGAGAGTGTGATGCCGTGCCTCGCGAGCTCTCGAGACAGTGCTGCTCTGAGCGCGACGTTGGCAGCGACCCCGCCGCCGATGCACACTCGCTCGACGCCGCACATGAGAGCCGCCTGCACGGTCTTGGCCACCTGCACATCGATGACGGCCGCCTGGAACGAGGCCGCCAGGTCGGGCAGATCGATGGAGCGACCTGCCGCCTGCTCGGCGCGGACGTACGAGATCACAGCCGTCTTGAGGCCGGACAGCGAGAAGTCCAGGTCGCCGGAGTGCAGCATCGCGCGCGGGAACGCGATGGCCGATGGGTCGCCACTCTCTGCGAGCCGCGAGATAGCGGGTCCGCCGGGATAGCCGAGGCCGAGCAGCTTGGCGACCTTGTCGAAAGCCTCCCCAGCAGCGTCATCGAGGGTACTGCCCAGCAACCGGTACTCGCCCCACGCGGGCACGTGCACGAGGGATGTGTGACCGCCCGAGACGATGAGGGCGACGAACGGCGGCTGCACGGTTGGATCGGCGAGCGTGTTCGCCACGATGTGACCCTCCAGGTGGTTCACACCCACGAGCGGCAAACCCGTCGCGAACGCGAGCCCTTTCGCGTAGGCCAGGCCGACCCCGAGCGCGCCGATGAGCCCAGGGCCGTACGTGACCGCGATGGCATCGATCGCACCAAGCGAGACCCCCGCAAGTTCGAGGGCCTCGTCCACCACGCCCACGATCGCCTCGGTGTGCTTGCGTGAGGCGATCTCGGGTACGACCCCTCCGAAGCGCGCGTGGAAGTCCATCTGCGTCGCCACGACGGAAGAGAGCGTCTCGCGTCCACCGCACGACACCGCTGCCGCCGTCTCGTCACACGAGGTCTCGATGGCGAGCATGAGCTCCTCACCCCGGTGGGCCTTGTCGATGGCGAGTGGCGTCGCCGTCTCCGTCCACATGAGGAGCGCGTCCTCGCCCGTGTCCTGGTAGTACGCCACCCGACGCCCCGAGACGCGGAAACCGAACCTCTCGTAGAGGCGCCGTGCCGCGACGTTCGAGGCGCGTACCTCGAGCGTCATCGAGCGCAGCCCGCGTGCGCGCGCCCGCTTCGCGAGTGCGACGACGATCGCGCTCGCCACACCTCGGCGTCGCCATCCAGCCTCCGTTGCGAGATTCATGAGGTGGGCCGCATCGGGAGCGAACATGATGCCCCCGTAGCCGACGATGCGGCCGCCGTGCTCAGCCACGAGCCACACGCGGTCATCACGCGTGAGCTCCTCGACGAACTGTCCTCGACTCCATGGCGCCGAGAAGCTCGCGTTCTCGATCGCCCCGACGGCATCGAGATCTCTAAGCGTCATCTCCCGCAACACGACGGTCATCGGTCACCACCCGGACCCACGACGCCACTCCTCGGAACCGAACCGGCACGCTGGCGCTCACGCTCCTCCGCATCGGAGAGCCGCGTGTAGATCGGTAGGAGGATGCCCGGGTGCGTGGCGTCCGGTCCCTGGTCCTCGACGTGCACGAGCGCAGGCGCCTCCGTCGCTGCGAGCGTGGCGGCGACGAGCGAGTGGCCATCGGGCGACCAGCGCGCCTCCTCTGCGAGCACCGCGCGGGCCCCGAGATGGTCCGCGAAGATTGGCGCGTACTTCGCAAGACCGTTGCCGGCCAGCGTGATCGGTTCGTCGATGCTGCTCGCCCAACCACGCGCCGTCTCAGCCGGATCGGCGACGCGGTACGGTTCCAGACGCTCGAGGCGCCCGCCTGCAGCCCTGAACAGACACGGGTAGACCTCACCGCGCATGGCATCACCCACCACGGCCACGAGCCCTTCGCGATCGGCGAACCGCCAGGCGACCGCATCGAGCGTCCCGAATCCCACGAGCGGGACGCCCAACCCGTGCGCGATGCCCTTCGCGGTCGCCACAGCGATGCGCACACCGGTGAACGAGCCCGGCCCCCTCCCGACAGCGACCCGCTCGACGTCCTCGACGGTGAGCCCTGCCGCCTCCAGTGTCTCGTGCACCATCGGGAGGAGCACCGTGAGCGCTGCGCGCCTCGCGTGGCGGTCTCGCGCCGCGAGGACCTCCGTCGTGTCGCCCACGCGTGCGCACGCCACCGCGACGTGCTCGGTGGCCGTATCGAAAGCGAGCACGATGCGCGCCTCGCTCATCGCGCCTCCAACGCCGTTGCCCAGGAGCGCGCAAGAGCCTCCGATCGCGGTCCGTTCCCCTCGATGATGAGCTCCCGCTCCCGCTCCGAGACCATGGCGATCGTCACGGTGAGGTGGTCCGGGGGGAGCTCACGTGCGAAACGTTCACCCCACTCGATGACGCTCACCCCATCCGCTTCGACGGTCTCGTAGAAGTCGATGTCCTCGAGTTGCTCTGCGCGCTCGAGGCGGTACAGGTCGAAGTGGTTCAAGACGAGCCTTCCCTCATGGCGAACGAGGATGTTGAACGTCGGACTCGTGACGTGCGCTCCCACTCCGAGCCCTTCAGCGATGCCCTGCGTGAGGCACGTCTTACCGGCCCCGAGGTCACCGGTCAGCGAAACGACGTCGCCCGGCGCCAGGAACGTCGCGAGCGTCGCGCCGGCACGACGCATCTCCTCCTCGCTTCGGACCCTGAACGCGTATCGCTCCACGGCGCCTCGATCCTCAGAAGAGCGTCTGCTGCTCGACCGATGGGCCGTGCCGGCTCTCGCTCGCGCACTCCTCGTCCGCGCCCTCGACGGCTGGACCGGCGGTCGACGATCCGACCACCGCTGCCGTCTCCGGCGTCCGCTCGAGCACACGACGGAGGCGCGCGAAGTCCTCGAAGAGCACCTCGCGCTTATCGGGAGAGTAGAGGGCTGCGGCAGGATGGAAGATCGGCATGACGAGCCGCCCGTCGATGCGGAACAGACGTCCGCGCAACCCGGTGATACCTCGCTCGGTCGCGAGGATGTACTTCGTGGCGAAGTTGCCGAGCGTCGCGATGACGACCGGGTCGATGAGCCGTACCTGCTCAGCGAGGAAGGGCGTGCACGACTCGATCTCCTCGGGCAGAGGATCACGATTGCCCGGTGGCCGGCACTTGAGCACGTTGGCGATGTAGACCTGTGAGCGAACGAGCCCGATGCTCGCCAGCAGCTCATCGAGCAGCTGGCCCGCAGCGCCGACGAACGGCTCGCCCTGCAGGTCCTCGTTGCGACCCGGCGCCTCGCCGATGAACATGAGTCGCGCGTGCGGGTCACCCACGCCGAAGACGAGCGTCGTCCTCGTCCGTGCGAGCGGGCACCGCTGACAATCGCCGATGTACGCGCGCAACGCCTCGAGGTCCGAGATGGCCGTGAGGGAGTCCTCGGCGAGCGGTCGGCGCTCATCCATGGCGCACACCTTCTACCTCCACGTCGTGACCTCATCGAGTGGCCTGCGAGCGGGGCGCATCGCGGACTCCGCCGAGTACCCGACCGGCAGGATCGCCACGGGTGTGACGGGTGGAGCGATGTCGAGCGCCGCTGCGACGGCCTTCTCGTCGAACGCGCCGATCCAACACGACGCCAGCCCCCGGTCCACCGCCGCCAACAGGATGTTCTCCGTAGCGGCGGCCGTGTCCTGTATCGAGTACAGGTACTCACCACGGTCGCCGTACCGTGCGGCGCAGGGGCGAGGGTCCACGCACACCACGATCACGACGGGAGCGGCGGCCGCCCACCGCTGGTTGAGCGCAGCCGCCAAGCGCTCGCGGGCCTCGGTGCTCCGCACCACCACGAAGCGCCACGGCTGGATGTTGCCGGCACTCGGAGCGCTCGTCCCCGCTTCGAGGAGAGCACAGACGTCATCGTCGGACACCGTGCGCTTCGCATCGAAGTGTCGCACGCTGCGACGCTTGCGGATCACCTCTGAGAACTCCATCGGCACCTTCCACACGTATCGGACGACCGAGGCGCACGGCCCGCACGAACCGTGCGGGGCCTCGCCGCGAGGCTTCTGGCCTATTCTAGAGGGGGCCCTCGACCGGCACAACGCCGCCCTCTGCGGCCCGCGACAGCCTCGGCGCGTAGGAGTTCGCTCCCTGTGAGCGAATAGCACGGGAGAGGAGGTGGTTCCCACCATGGATCGACGCCCGGACATCGACGACGAGGACATCGGCATGCGCGCCTTCCAGATCCGGAAGGGCAAGGCGGTCGAGCGTGCGCTGGAACGGCTACGGCAGGGGCTCAAGGCATCGTGGGGCATGTTCACCCAGAAGGACCTCGATGACCTCGCGTGGGTCCTCGGGGAGCTCTGGGCGTACGAGAAGCGCCAGGACTGGGAGGATCTCCACTTCTCGAAGCTGACGCCCGACGACGTGCGCGCCATCCTGGCGCTCGCGCGCGATCTGCGCGAGGCGACGGCCGGACTGGTCGACACCCTCGAGCGCATCGGCGACATCATCAGAGCCCGCAGCGTCTAGGATGACGCACGTGGGGCGGCGCCTGGAACCCCCCGGTTGGCGACGCCGCCCCAGATCGAACCGAGCGAGTGCACCGCTCACGCGCTCACGCGCGCTTCGCGGCCTCCCTGCGCTCGATCTTCTTCTTCACCTTCTTCAGTCGGAAGAGGTCCTCTCGGGCGCGCTCGTCGAGCGCCTGGCGGATATATGCCACCTGCTCTCTCAGCTGCGGGATCGTGATCTGTTCGAGCGCGTTGACGCGCCGATTCGTCTTCTGGATCTCCTCGCCGAGGCGCTTGAGTCGCGTCTCGATGTCAGCGTACTCGATGATGACATCGAGGATCCGCTCGAACTTGTCCGCCGTCTCATCGATGCGCGACGAGACACCCGTGATCGAGTAACCGCGCGTGAACGAAGAGCGCAGCGGGCTCTCGCCTCTCGTCACGACCGGCACCGGGACGCCCATGATCTTCGTGCCGGTCATGTCGATCGTGACCGCGCCCTTCGTCGCCATCGCTGCGGAACGCACGGAGACCACACCGTCCACGGCCTTCGCGATGACGAGACTGTACTGCGCCTCCGATGTCGTCCGCTGCAGCTCGCTCGAGAGCCGCAGCGTCTCATCCATGACCGACATGAACTCGATGAGCAGCGCGTCACGCTTCTGCTTGAGCAGGTCCATGCCCTGCTCAGCCAGCGTGATCTGCTGCTTGCGTTCGAGCAGCTCGGACCTGGTTGGACGGACCTCCTCCACGCGCGACCTCCCCGAATCCGGCCTCTACGCGTCAGATATCGCCGAGCTCGACCGCCTGGCTCTTGGCCTGCGGGTGGTACTTGTCGATGAAGTCGCGGACGCGCTTGAGCTCGCTCATCGGCAACGTCGACAGGAGCTCCCAGCCGATGTCGAGGGTCTCCTCGATGGTCCGCCCCACCTGCCCCTGCCCGACGATGCGCTTCTCGAATTCGTCGGCGAAGTGCAGGTACCGGCGGTCGGTGTCCGACAGAGCCTCCTCACCGACGATCGCGACGAGCCTGCGCAGGTCACGCCCCTGCGCGTATGCAGCGTACAGCTGGTTCGCGACCGCACGGTGGTCCTCACGCGTCTTACCCTCACCGATACCGAGGTTCATGAGCCGTGACAGGCACGGCAAGACGTCGATCGGCGGATAGACGCCGCGGCGATGCAGGTGCCGCGACAGGACGATCTGTCCCTCCGTGATGTAGCCCGTGAGGTCCGGGATGGGGTGCGTGATGTCGTCGTCGGGCATCGAGAGGATCGGGAGCTGCGTCACAGAGCCCTTCCGGCCCTTGATGCGACCGGCGCGCTCGTAGATGGTCGAAAGGTCGGTGTACATGTAGCCCGGGTACCCACGCCGCCCGGGCACCTCCTCGCGAGCGGTCGAGACCTCGCGGAGAGCCTCGCAGTAGTTCGTCATGTCAGAGAGCACGACGAGCACCTGGAGGTCCTTCTCGAACGCGAGGTACTCCGCCACTGTGAGAGCACACCGGGGCGTGAGCAGACGCTCGACGGTCGGGTCATCAGCGAGGTTCAAGAAGAACACGACGCGCTCGAGGGCGCCCGTGGTCTCGAACTGGTTCATGAAGTAGGCCGCCTCGCGGTGGGTGATGCCCATCGCGCCGAAGACGATCGCGAACTCCTCGCCGGAGATGACGCGCGCTTGACGGATGATCTGCGCGGCGAGCTCGTTCGCAGGTAGACCCGAACCGGAGAAGATCGGGAGCTTCTGCCCGCGCACGAGCGTGTTCAGGCCATCGATCGCGCTGATGCCGGTCTCGATGAAGTCCGCCGGCTGCTCACGCGTGTACGGGTTGATCGGTGCACCCGTGATCTCGAGCCGTTTCTCAGGCACGATCGGTGAACCGCCATCTATCGGTTTGCCGGCACCGTTGAGCACCCGACCGAGCATCTCCATCGAGACCCCGACCTTGGCGACCTCTTCGAGGAAGCGGATGCGCGTGGCGTCCACGTCGATGCCCTGCGTGCCCTCGAAGACCTGGATGACCGCCATGTCGCCTGAAACCTCGAGGACCTGGCCCGAACGCTCGCTCCCGTCCGGCATGATGACGGCGACCATCTCGTTGTACGCGACGCCATGCACGTTCTCGACGAAGACGAGCGGGCCTGTGACGTAGCTGACGGTCTGGTACTCGACCGTCATGAGTCGACGGTCGAGCGCGGCATGCTTCGTCGTCATCTAGAGCACCTCGATTCGTGCGACCTGATCTGCGATCTCCGTGACCAGCTCCTGCATGCGTGCGATGGCCTCGTCGTGCGGCGTCGTCTTGAGTCCGGCGATCTCATCGCGTACGGGCAGCTGCATGACCTGCCGGAGCGAGACGCCGCGCGACATGGCTTGCGTCGCGGCATCGTAGAAGGCGAGGATCGTCTTGAGCAGCCAGTATGCCTTCTTCGGCGGACAGTACGCATCGATGGCATCGAAGGCGAACTGCTGCAGGTAGTCCTCGCGCAGCATCCGAGCGACCTCGAGGATGACCTTCTCAGTCTCAGGCAGCGCGTCCGGACCGACGAGCTGGACGATCTCCTGGAGCTCCGTCTCCTTCTGGAGCAGGTACATGGCGCGCTCGCGGACCTCAGCCCAGTCATCGGCCACGTTCTCCTCGAACCACGGACGCACCTGCCCGAGGAAGAGCGTGTACGACTTCGTCCAGGAGATGGCCGGGAAGTGACGCCTGTGAGCGAGGGAGGTATCCAGCGCCCAGAAGGCGCCGGTGACGCGCAGCGAGTTCTGCGTCATCGGCTCCGACATGTCGCCGCCCGGAGGTGACACCGCACCGACCATCGTGACGGAGCCGACACGCCCGTCGCTCCCGAGCGCCGCGACACGACCGGAGCGCTCGTAGAACGCCGCGAGTCGCGTGGCCAGGTACGCAGGGTAACCTTCCTCACCAGGCATCTCCTCGAGACGACCCGAGACCTCACGGAGCGCCTCGCCCCACCGGGAGGTGGAGTCGGCCATCATCGCCACGTTGTACCCCATGTCGCGGTAGTACTCGGCGAGCGTGACGCCCGTGTAGATGGACGCCTCACGGGCCGCGACCGGCATGTTCGATGTGTTCGCCACGAGGATCGTGCGGTCCATGAGCTTCGATCCCGTACGTGGGTCTTCGAGCTCGGGGAATTCCTTGAGCACCTCGGTCATCTCGTTCCCGCGCTCTCCGCATCCCACGTACACGATGATGTCGACGTCAGCCCACTTGGCCAGCGACTGCTGCGTGACCGTCTTGCCCGTGCCGAACCCGCCAGGGATGATGGCGTTGCCACCAAGGGCGATCGGGAAGAACGTGTCGAGGATGCGCATGCCCGTGAGGAATGGCGTCGTCGGGTCGAGCTTGCGAGCGTAGGGACGGCCCTGCCGGACCGGCCACTTCTGGGTCATGGTCACCTCGTAACGGTCATCGAGGACGGCCACGACCGTGTCGATCGTGTACGAACCCGGTGCCACCACCTTGGTCACGCGCCCACGCAGGCCCGGGGGCACCATGACCTTGTGGACGATCGTCGGGCTCTCGGGTGTCGTGCCGAGCACATCCCCGGCCACGACCTCTTGCCCGACCTCGACCGTCGGGGTGAACTCCCAGAGGCGCGCACGATCGAGCGCGGAGACGACCATGCCTCGCGCGATGAAGTCACCCGTCTCCTGAGCGATGACCGGGAGCGGCCGCTGGATGCCGTCGTAGATGGACGAGAGCAACCCTGGTCCGAGCTCGAGCATGAGCGGCCCCTCGGTCGACTCGACCGGCTCTCCGACACGCAGACCCGAGGTATCCTCGTAGACCTGGATCGTCGCGCGGTCACCCTCGAGCCTGATGACCTCACCCATCAGGCCCGTGACACCGACGCGAACCACGTCGTACATCTTGACGCCGGTCATGCCATCGGCGATGACGACCGGACCGGTGATCTTGCTGAGCGTTCCGACAATCATCAGCCTCGCCTCAGTGTGATATCGAATCCGATTGCCCGTCGGATCAGGCGCGAGAGATACGCCCGATGGTCTTCTTCCGTGTGCAGCCTCTCGCGTATCGGCAGCGAGATGACGATGGGCCGATACGTCGCGTTGATCTTCTGCTGCGTTCGCTCATCGATCGCAGCCATGAACGCCTCGTTGACGGCCACGATACCGCTCTCATCGTCGTCGAGGAGCTCGTTGAGCCGCTTGCGCGCCTCATCGGGCGAAGCCGCCGTCATGACATCGACGCCGGCGAGCCGGAAGCCATCGCCGGTATCAGGATCGGTGAGGACGATGAGCTTATACAACGATGAGCTCCTCCCTCATGCGACTGACCGGCATGCCGACGGAGACACCCTTCACGATGATGCGCAGGTTCGTGACCTCGTTCGCCTTCATCCACAGGTAGCTCACGATGATCCCGACACCCAGCGGATCGCCTCGCCCGACCGTGAACGCGCGACGCGTCAGGTAGTCCTCGAGTGCGCGCTCGAACACCGCGATGGAGCCCGTCTCGACGTACCTGAGCGTGACCGCCTCGACCGCGTTGCCGTACGGCGTACGCTTCAGGTGCGTGCAGATGTCGTCCACATCCGAGAGCGCGACGAGCTCGGCGAAGAGCTTCTCGTCGACGACGAGCCCACCAGGCAGACAGAAGCGCATCGGATCCTGGTCCCCGAGGTCGGCGTGAAGCAAGCGCATCGCCGTGACGAGGTTCATCGTGTCGACCTGGGTGCCGACGAAGCGCTTGATGAGCTCTCGGTTCTGCTTCCGACCCCTGAGCCGTGCCGTCGCCTGCTCCGTGTAGAACCGATCGAGGGCGAGCTCGAGCAGCGAGAGATTGTGTGTCTCGTTGTACTCGGGCAGCACCTCACGCAAGGGCATGGCGAATGGCAAGCGCCACATCGCGAGCGTATCCACGACCGCCTGGATGGACGGCTGCTTCGTCAGCTCCACCAGATCCGCCTCTGCCAGCTGTCCGACCGCGATCATGGAGTCCATGATCTCCTCTTCGGAGAGGTTCATGTGTCTCCCGCGGACGATGGTCTTCACGTTGAAGAGGTCCCACCGCCCCAGGAGAGCGGCCATGAGCCCACGTGCTTCGTCGTTCGCGAGATCCATGACGTGGCGGAAGGTCCTGACCATGTTGTCCTTGAGCGCGAGGTCGATCTGCCCGGCATCACGCCCCTGCAGGAGCCGCTGCTCCAGGTCGGGCGCGTATTCCGTCTCCATCAGGAGCTTGATGACCTCGCCGAGGTCCTGGCACGCCATGAGCGTCTCCAGGAAGGGCATCTTGAGCAGACGGGACCGCATGCCCCGGACGCGGGCGTTGCTGTACCCGTAGTCCTTGCCCGTCGTCGCTCGCCTGCTTGCCGGGGACGTCACGCTCATCGTGAGATGATCTCCGCTATCTCGGCTTGCGCGATGCTGCGCACGCTCTCGAGTCGCGACTCGAAGGTGTTGTGGCGACGGACACGTCCGTCATGGGTGGCGACGACGAGACCACCGATGGTCGAGAGGTTACCGAGGACGGTCCCACCAGGGCGAACCGCACCTACGACGCGCTCGGCGAGCTCCACGTCGGCCGGGTCGACGAGAACCTCGTACGAGGCACTGACCCCGTCGAGCGCCTCCTCGGCGAGCGCCTGGAACACACGCTCGTAGCGTGATGTGCCGCGCAGGCTGGCGAGCTTATCACGAGCTTGATCGAAGACCTGTTCGAGCGTCTCCTCCCTGACCGCAGCCAGTGCGCGCTTGACCTCGAGCCGAGCCTCGTTCACCACCGCGTTCGCTCTCGCCTGGAGCGGCTCCTCGATCGACTCGAGGCGTCGCTGCCTGATGCGCTCCGCCTCCTGACGAGCCTCATCGATGATCGCAGCGGCCTGCAGGTCGGCAGCATTCAGGATGTCCCTGCACTCCTGCTCCGCCTGCTTTTCGAGAGCTCGGAAGATGTCCTCTATCGCCATCTCGTGGTCCTTCCGTGCGTGTTCGTTTCACCAGCTCTTCGCATGCTCGATGCCACGAGACGGGCCTACTTGACCATGAACGCGATGACGAACGCCAGGAGGACGATGATCTCCGGCAGAGCCTGGAGGACGATGAGGTACGTCGCGACCTCGGGCCGCTCCGCAAGCGTCCCAGCTCCCGCCGAACCGATGCGCGCCTGGGCGTAGGCGGCACTCATGGCACCGACGCTCATCGTCACGGCAGCGGCGATGGCCTTGGCCATCGCGACCTTCGGGTCGACAGCCGCCTGCGCGGCACCCTCGGCGCCTTCCTCGGCCAGCGCGAGAGCTGGGACCATCAGGGCAGCGAGGAACGTGCTGCCAAACATCCACTTTGCGAGCCTGTTCTTGATCATGCGCTCTTCTCACCTCCGGTCTTGTGGAACGGCCTGTACTCATGCTTGCTCGCCTCGTAGAACTTCGAGAAGAACTCATAGAAGTTGAGGCGGAGGGCATGGATGTTCGGCGTGAACGCCGCCAGAACCAAGTGGAGTGCATGCATCAGCAGCGCGATGAAGATACCGACGGCGGCTGGCATGTCCTTGGCCATCGTGTTGATGGCGCTCGCGAAGATGGCGTCGCTGAGACCGACGGCCATGATACGGATGTAACTCGCGATGTGGGAGAACGTCTCGAGGATCTCGATGACACCCATGATCTGGCCGAATATGAGGACGGCGAACACGCTCACGATCATGATCAAGGCGCCGACCATCTGAACCACGGGGTTCGCCTTCAGCAGCGCCATCGCGATGACGATGATGATCGCCCCGAACACGAACCCGGCAAGGCCGCTCTTCACGAGCATGTGCTTCTTGTGCTTCATACGGAACGCGTTCACGGCACCCAGGACGAGACCGAACATGATCTGGATCGCGCCAAGACCGAGTGCCATGGCCATGAAGGGTTCGACCGTATGTTCTCGGTTGTACGGCAAGACGAAGTCGCCGAACAGCGGGATCGTCTTGATGATGCCCGCCTCCCAGAGCAACCCGCCGAAGAACTCGCCGTAGAAGAACCCGAAGAGGATGGCGGCCGTGGCCGCAGGACCCAGCACACCCGTGGCCAGTTGCACGCCCTGGTTGTCCTTGTACTTGAAGCGCATCCACAGGATGATCGCGAGCATGACGGCGCCGTACCCGATGTCGCCTACGATCATGCCGAAGATGAGGGGGTAGCTGATCGCCCAGACGATGGTCGGGTCTATGGTCCCGTACTGTGGCTTGCCGCCCATGAGGTAGCTCATGAGCTGCTCGTATGGCGCGATGTACTTCGGGTTCTTCATCGCGACCGGGACCTCTTCGTATTCGTGCTCGTCGATCTCGAGCTGCGCCACGATCACGTCAGGACCGAAGTGGTCCATGATCGTCCGCTGCAGCTGCTTGACCTGATCCACAGGGATCCAACCCGTGATCACGAACGCGAACTCGGTCTGACCGAACTTCGGGATCGCGCTGAGCTCTTCGACCTTGTCGGCCAGCACGTCACGGATGGTCTCGAGGCGCGTGTACCACTTCTTCGACATCTCGCGGAGCTCGCCGCGCACCTCTTCGAGCTGCTTGGGTAGCAGCGTCTGCCGCTCCTTGAGACTGTCGTAGGCCACGTCGAACGGCATGTCCTGGAACTCAGAGGGCAGGCGGACCTGGTTGACGTTCTCCATCGCCAGGAACTTGTGCACCGCCTCGGATGCCTTGCGCGGGAACACGACGATGACCGCCGTCGTCTCCTCATCGACATCCGTGGAGACGATCTCGCACTGGTTCTCAGTGATGCGGTCGAGCTCCCGCTTGAGGTCCTCGAGCGCAGCCTTGTACCGCCGCTCGACGAGGAGCGCGACGGAATCGTACGTCCCCGTGGTGACGATCTGCTTGGCGAGCGGCTGGATCTTCTGCAGGATCGGCTCGTAGCGAGCGAGCAGTGCCAGCTCCGCCTCCATCTGCATCTGCGTCTGTGCGAGCGTGGCGGTGCGCTCCTCGACCTGCTCGATGACCTGCGTGACCTCCTTGGCGAGCGCCTGGCTGTCGAGGCTCCACAGCTCCACATACATCTTGTCGCGCTCAGCCTCGTCGACCTGCTCCTCGGGCAGATGGAGCGCCTTGATGATGGACCGCAGGCGCAGCAGGAGCTCCTCCATGCGCTCCTTCTCGCGCTGCTGGTCGCTGACCATCTCCATCTTGTCGAGTGGGACCTCGCCCTCATCGATCTTCTTCGAGAGGTCCTCGATGTGCAGCGTTCCCTGGTCGTGCAGCAGGCTCAGAACGTCATAGAACTTGTTCTTCGGCCCGATGATCTCGACCTTCGCCATTGGGACAAGCATTGCAGAACCCTCCCCCCGACATCCGGGATTCGGCCCACCGCACCACGCCTCTACCCCTCGGGGGCCACGAGTGAGACGACGTACTCGACCGCCTCAGCGATTCGTGGCTCCAGTTGCGCCCTCAACTCCTCGACCTGGGCATCTATCGAAGCCCGGATGGCAGCGGCCTCTGCCTCCGCTGCCTGCATGACCTCCTCGGTGTGGAGCTTGACGGCACGCTCGGCCTCAGCCCCTGCATCGCGCAGGATCTCCTGCGCCTTCCGCCTCGCGTCTGCGAGCGTCTTCTCCGCCTGCCCCTTGGCGGCAAGCACGAGACCGGAGATCTCCAGCTCCTTCTGCCGGATCTGGTACAGCGGTGAGTTGACGTCCTTGTCTGCGACGTCCTGGTGGAACTTGATCTCCTCCAGAACCTTCTCGTCCACGGACCTCTCCTTCCGAGCGATTCGTGCGGCCCCTCCCGTCGGACCCCGCGCTCAGCGCAGGAGCACCGGCCGGGCCGATGCAGCAACGACGTATCCGTGTCAGCAGTGGGATTCGGCGCCTCGAGCGCGCTTCCTGCTCACGTGCAGCGAGATTTCCGAGAGTGACTCACGGATCACACGTAGCGCCGCTCGAGCCTGAGAGAGAACGCACAGGCGAGTTCGTAGTTGATGGTGTGCGCTGCCTCCGCGAGTTCGTCGAGCGTGATCCGCTCATCACCCTGCGCGCCGATGAGCACGACCTCGTCGCCCTGCTCGACAGGGAGGCCGTCAGGCACCTCGACCATGAGTTGGTCCATGCACACGCGACCGACCTGTTGACAGCGGCGACCACCGATGAGCACCTGCATGCGGTTCGAGAGCACCCGGTGCACACCGTCAGCGTAACCCAGGGGCACGGTCGCGATGGTCGTGGGCGCTGCAGCATGGTAGGTGAAGCCGTACGATACGCCCTCGCCCAAGCCGATGCGCTTCACGAGGGTCACCCGAGCCTTGACCTGCATGGCTGGCTCGAGATCGATCGCCTGATACGTGGATGGGGCCGGGTGGAGACCGTAGATCGCGATACCACAGCGCACCATGCCCAGGTGCGTCTCAGGGTGCAGGATGGTCGCAGCGCTGTTCGCTGCATGGACAAGCGCCGGACGCACGCCAGCGCTCCGCATGCGATCCACGGCCACGGCGAATCGCTGGACCTGACGCTCGAACTCCCAATCGCCTGGGACGTCCGCCGTCGCGAAGTGCGTGAACGCGCCCTCCATCTCGAGTCCCGGCAACGCTCGCAGCCAGAGGGCATGATCGGCAGCCTCCTCCGCGCGCACGCCGATGCGGTTCATACCGCTGTCGACCTTCAGGTGGTAGCGAGCGGTGCGACCCGTACGGGTCGCCTCCTTGCTGAGCGCGATGGCAAAGGATCGCGTCGTGACCGTGGGGATGACGTCGTGCGCGACGACGACGTCAGCAGTCTCGGCAGGAGGTTCGCTGAGGAGGTGGACCGGGACCTTGATGCCGTGCTCGCGCAGCAGCACCGCCTCGTCGAGCGTCGCGACGCCCAGTCGGTCAGCCCCTGCGGCTAGTGCGGCCTCGGCTGCACGCGTGGCACCGTGACCGTACCCGTCAGCCTTGACCACCGCCATGAACAGCGTACCACGGGCCGTGCGCGCCTTGAGTGTCCGAACGTTCCGTGCGATCGCCGCGGTGTCGATCTCGACCCACGCATGGCGCCGGGCGCACACGGTCACTCTCCCTCGACGAGCGAGCGAACGATGTCGGACTTGCTGACGATGCCGACGAGTCTGTCGCCATCGAGCACGAGGACGCGGCTCACATCGCGATCCACCATGAGTGTCGCGACGTCCTCGATCGGGGCGTCCGGATGGATCGTGACCGGGTCACGCGTCATCACGTCACCGACCGTGGCTCCGACCGCCTTCTTGAGCTCCGTCTCGAACCGCACGGTGGACGGGGGGTACATGATGAAGCCGTCGAGCAGATGGATGTACGTCGGGAACTCGACCTTCACGTCCTGCATGATCAAGTCTCCCTCGGTGACGATCCCGACGAGTGCGCCGCCGTCCACGACGGGCAGCGCGCCGACGCGACGCTCCGTCATGATGCGAGCCGCCTCGCGGACCGGCAGGTCCGGTGAGACCGTCACCAGGTCACGTGTCATGATGTCCTGCACCGTACCGCCCATGGCCGCCTCCCCATCGCGAGCGATCGTGTGTCCTGAGAGGATTCTACCTGAACGCCTGTTGCCCCAACCTCGTCGCTCGACCGAGGATCTCGGCAACGGCCACCGGCACGTAGGCCGGGAGATCCTTCGCAGTGAGACACACCTCTGAGAGACCCTGAGCGGCGAGGTCGCCGGCTCGTGCATGTATGAAGGCTCCGGCGACGGCAGCGTCGAACGGATGGAGCCCCTGCGCGAGGAGGGTTCCCACCATGCCGGCCAGCACATCCCCGCTCCCCGCCGTCGCCATGCCGGGATTCCCGGCGAGCAAGAGAGCGGTCCGGTCCTGCGAGGCGACGACCGTACGCGCACCCTTGAGGATGCACGTCAGACCGGCTGCGGCCACGGAGCGTGCGGCCGAGACACGGTCGCGCTGAAGCGCCCCGACCGACGAGCCGGTCATGCGAGCCAGCTCACCCGGGTGCGGTGTGATGACCGTCGGAGCACTCCGTCCGGCCACCTCCGCCGTGCCGCGTCCTGCGAAGGCGTTGAGCGCATCAGCGTCGACGACGAGCGGCACCTGCAGCATCGTGACGAGTGCACGAGCCACCTCGCTCGCCTGCTCGTGGGTCGTCAACCCCGGACCGACGACCACCGCATCGACCTGACCGGCGACCCGCGCGATATGGTCGAGCGATGTGGTGGCCACCGTCCCCTCCGCCGTCTCCTCGAGTCCCACAGCGATGACGTGCGGGAGAGCAGCCTGAATGACAGGCACCACGGAGGATGGCACGGCAGCGAAGACGTAGCCGGCACCCATGCGCATCGCACCTGCTGCCGCGAGCACGGCGGATCCCGCGTACAGCCGCGAGCCGGCGATGAGGAGGACCCGGCCACGGTCCCCTTTGTGCGCCGCGCGCGGTGGGATCAAAAGGACCTCGCGGACGTCGCGCGGCTCCCAGAGCTCGAGCGGACGAACGTCGTCTCGCGTCCCGACGACGAGTCCCACGTCCGCCACCACGACCCGGCCAACGCAGTCGGCGCCCGGATACTGGACGAGCCCAGGCTTGAGAGCCGAGAAGGTGACGGTGAGGTCCGCCCGCACAGCTACGCCCCCGATGGCCCCCGTGTCGGCATCGACCCCGCTCGGCACGTCCGCCGCGACGACGCACGCGGGCGCCACATTGACAGCCTCGATGAGCTCCCGATACTCTGCCGTGACCTGACCGGTGAACCCGATGCCGAAGAGCGCATCGAGGACGCAGGCCGCCTCATCCAGCGCGTTCCGCCCGTCTGGCACGATGGACCATGGGACACCAGTGGCCTGCGCACGCGTCGCAGCCTGCGCGGACGCTCCACGCAGCTCATCGGGACCGATGACGGAGAGTACGTGCACGTCCCGTCCGCACTCGTGGAGCAGCCGAGCAGCGACCCAGCCATCGCCACCGTTGTTCCCCTTACCGCACACGACGACGACAAGCCCCTTGGGGGCACGCAGCATCACCGCTTCGGCGAGGGCTGCACCGGCGCGTTCCATGAGCGAGTCGACCGTGACGACCCCCGACTCGACGGCGCGCCGTTCAGCTTCGGTGATGGTCTCGCGTGACAGTGCGTATCGCATCGGTGCATGCCCCCATTCGGTGGTCCTCGCGGCTCCCGTCGCGTCACGTAACCTGCGGAATGCATCCAGGCACACGTGGCTCGATCACGAGGGATGATCACGCATGGTCGTCTCGATTGTACCGTCACCGTGGCGGCGTAAAGCGTGCGCGGGTCGTTCACCACTGCCCAGAGCGTGTCAGCTGCGCAGCCCTGGCGTCCGGTCGCGGTGTGAACCCTGCATCCTGACCTGCACGTGCTCAGCGCACAGCGTCGCGGATCGCCGATACCACACCATCGCTCACCGCGCCGGTGCCGCCGAACACCACCGGACGGTGCACCTTCATCGAGAGCGCTTCGAGAACGCCGCGGGTCTCCGTTGGGAGGTCCGACGGCCTCGTGAGCAGCATGGCCTGCTCCTTCGCACCGAGAGCCGCTCCGCCGACGAGGCCGTCCGGATGCAGGTCACCGCGCGCCACACCGAGACGCTCGCATCGCAGGAGCCCGAACATGAGCGCGTACGCGGAGAGCTGTCGAGCTGTGGCATACCGGTTCGAACCCTCGATCCTGGCCGGTGTCGACACTGCCGGGATGGCGTCGATCTCGTCGGCGACATCCTGGCTCACGGCGCCCGTACCACCGATGATCGTGGGGTTGATGAACCCGTTCTCCTGGATGGCTCTCGCTGTCGAGGGATCGAGCCGGTCACGCGGTGTGAGCAGGATGGGGATGCACTGTGAGTACGCGAGCGTCGAGGCGGCGAGCGCGTCCGGGAAGTCATCGCCTCGCGCCACGGACACCGCCTGCGAGAACGGAGCATGACGCGCGAGTAGTTCGACGGTCCTCGCGACAGCGGCCGCTGTCGCGTAGCGGTCGGCCCCGGAGATCCGGTGCACATCGAATCCCATTGAGATGAGCTCGCTCTCGGCCGCAGGACCGACAGCACCCATACCGCCGACGATGTGGACGCCCCTCGCACGGAGGTCCCTGATGTACTGCTTCGTGCACGCCGGGAGCGAGCCTCGCCTCGTCAGGAGGAGCGGCCCGCGACACGCACCAGCGGGAGCGGACGCTGAGAGGGCATCAGGGAAGGCCTCCCCCGTGGCGAGCACGACCCACTCGGCCTCGTGCTTGATACGCCGCCACGCAGCGCAGGCCGTCTCGTAGCGGTCCTGCCCCCACGCCCGATCCACACCGAAGGCAGGGACCTCGTATGCGCTCATGTCGACCACAGCGGTCGGCCCGCCGGTCCCATTCTGCACGCGCGGGTCTCCCCCGATGTCCGTGACTGGTAGCTCCGTCGACATGTCACCGCTATCTGCGCACGGCGAGTCAGCAGCAAGACGCAGGTCATGTCCAGCCGCGTACACGAACCGCGGGTCGTCGTGGATCACACCGGAACCACCGACCCCCGTGTCCTCGACGCACGAAGTGGCCACTGAGAACCCCCGGACATCACGCCCCTCGTGTCACCAGACGATGGTGTTCACGAGCCAGCCGAAGCGTGAAGGACCCGCGTCGCATACGGCCGAACCCCCAGGGGCACCGCGTTGCCATGGATCGTACAGTTGCGCACCGCCAGGTCCGCCGTGTCGATGGCATACAGGGCACCGGCACCCTCGTCCGCGCCGTTCGCGTGGAGGACGCAGTTCACGAAGCGCGCCTCTCGCGACACGCTCACGAGTGTGGCGCCGCCGTGGTACCTGGCCGTGTTACCGACGATCCGCGTGCCCGCATGACGAGCTCCCTCAAGCCCTGGGCGTACAAGCCGCCCCCGCTGCCACCGCACCGGTTGTCGCGAAGCACGCACTCTTCGATGAGCACCTCACTGCTCCAGCTGACGGCGATGCCGCCGCCCTCTCCTGACGTCTCGTTGTGCTCGATGGTGCATCCGCGGATCCAGACCTGGGCTGTGGCAGCGTTGACGAGGATGCCGGCACCCCAAGTCGTGTTCGGCGGAGCAGCCGTACTGAAACCGTGTATCCAGCATCCCGTGATGAAAGGACCGCCCGAACTCGCACTTCCGTCGATGAGAACGCCGCGGTACGTTGCGTACGACGTGGCGCCTCCGCCGCCGATCTCGAGATTCGACAGCACGGTCATCTCGTCGCAGTCACGCATGTAGAACACGCACGACGTGCCATCGCCGACGATCCGGGGTCGTCCAGGCCGAGCCCTGCGACGGCCACGCCGCTTCTCACCTGAATCGGGTGACGCTCCCCTGACGTGGCGTCATACGTCCCAGGGAGGACGCGGATGAGCGTCCCTGCGCTCGCGTGGTCCATGGCCGCCGTGATGCTGCGGAAGGGACGGCCCTGTGAGCCGTCACCTGTCATGTCGTTCCCGTACGGTGCGACCCAAAGACCGGATGCGGCGAAGGTCCGTGGAACCGGCACGACCGTCGCAAGCAGGCATGCCACGCAGAGAACCGGAACGGCCCGACGAAGGAACGGGTGCTGATGCCCCCCTTGGCGGTGCGCGGCGTCTATCTCGGGTCTTCGTCGTACCCGATCCGGACCCTGTTCAAACACAGCGCCGACGCCGTCAGTCGTCAGCGCTCGGTTCGATGTCGTCGAGGATTGAACGTGCCTCCTTGAAGCTCGCTGCGACCCGCTCTTCGGGTGTCGGATCGGACTCCAGTCTGCGCGGACGCATGCGCTCGGTGACGGCGACGGCCGATGCGACGGCGTTGGTGTGGGTGTAGCTGAGCGAGAGGTGCATCTCTACCACGCCCGCCGCTGCGGCTATCTGTGCAGCGCGGCCGCTGAGACGAGGGATGGGCCTCCCACGCTGGTCACGGCTCACCTCGACATCCCTGAAGCCCACACCGGAGAACCCGCAGCCGAGCGCCTTGAGGACCGCCTCCTTCGCTGCGAAGCGCATCGCGTAGTGCACCTCAGGGCGACTGCGCTTGTCACAGTAGGCGCGCTCCTCCTCAGAGAAGAGGCGTTCCTTCATGCGGGGATGGCGCTCGAGCGCCGCCCTCATGCGCGCGATCTCGACGATGTCCACGCCGAGCCCCGTGATCGACAGACTCTCCCGCTCCTCGGGCATCGGTCACTCCACCGTCACGGACTTGGCGAGGTTGCGCGGCTGATCCACGTTGCAGCCCCGCGCCTTCGCGATGTGGTACGCGAGCAGCTGGAGCGGGACCGTGGCCGGGATCGCGGAGAGCTCCTCGCTCGTGCGCGGCACCCACAGGACGTGCTCGGCATGCTTGAGGATGTCGTCGTCTCCGTGCGTCGCGACGGCGATGACGCGAGCTCCGCGGGCACGCACCTCCTGGATGTTCGAGACGACCTTCTCGTACGTACGCCCCTGCGTCGCGACGACCACCACGGGGACCTCTGGGGTGATGAGGGCGATCGGTCCGTGCTTCATCTCGCCAGCCGGATACGCCTCCGCATGGATGTAGCTTATCTCCTTGAGCTTGAGCGCCCCCTCCATCGCAACGGGGACGCCGATCCCTCGGCCCAGGAACAGCGAGGACGACACATCGACGTACTCCTGCGCGTACGCCTCCACATCACGTGCGTCCTCGAGGATCGCCTGTACGACGTCGGGAAGCCGCTCGAGCTCCGCGAAGATGTCCCTCACGCGCTCCCGGTCGAGCGAGCCCCTGGCCTGCGCGATCTTGAGAGCGAGCACGCTGAGCGCCGCTATCTGCGCCGTGAACGTCTTCGTGGCCGCGACGCCGATCTCCGGTCCCGCATGCGTGTAGATGACGCCATCGCTCTCGCGCGTCACACGACTCCCGACCACGTTCGTGATCGAGAAGACCCTCGCGCCGCGCGCGCGAGCCTCACGGACCCCCGCGAGCGTGTCGGCCGTCTCCCCCGACTGCGTGATCGCGACCACGAGCGTATCAGCACCGACGATGGGGTCGCGGTACCGGAACTCACTGGAGACATCGACCTCGACCGGCACGCGCGCCCAGCGCTCGATGAGCGCCTTCGCGACGATACCCGCATGGTACGAGGTGCCGCACGCGACGATGTACACGCGATCGACAGCAGCGATAGAAGCGTCATCCATCGTCAGCTCTGAGAGCTGGATCGTCCCGTCCTGCCCGAGCCTCCCGCGCAGCGTCTCGCGTATCGCCTTCGGCTGCTCGAAGATCTCCTTGAGCATGAAGTCCTCGTACCCGCCCTTCTCGGCGGCATCGAGGTCCCACGAGACGTGCAGCATCTCGGCCTCGACCGGTGCACCGCTCGCGTCGACCACCTCAACGCCATCGGAGGTCACGGTCGCGACCTGCCCATCGTGCAGCACGAGTACCGTGCGCGTGTACTCCAGGACCGCCGGTATGTCACTCGCCAGGATGTTCTCGCCGTCACCGATCCCGATGATGAGGGGCGAGTCCTTACGTGCCGCGACGATCATGTGCGGCGCGTCGAGGTTCACGACGCCGAGCGCATAGCTCCCCTCGAGGCGAGCGACCGCCTGCCGGACCGCCGCGGTGAGATCGCCGTCGAGGTATGCTTCGACGAGGTGTGCCACGACCTCCGTGTCCGTGTCGGACCGTAGGATGTGTCCCGCAGCAGCGAGCTCCTCACGCAGGTCGACGTAGTTCTCGATGATCCCGTTATGCACGACGGCGATGCGTCCCGTGCAGTCGAGGTGCGGATGCGCATTGCGCTCCGTTGGGGCTCCGTGCGTCGCCCAGCGCGTGTGCCCGATGCCCACGGAGCCTGCGATCGGCTCCTCGCCGACCGCTTCTTTGAGGCTCTGGAGCTTGCCGACGCGTCGCACCACGGACAGCGTGCCATCACCGATGATCGCCACACCGGCCGAGTCGTAGCCCCGATACTCGAGACGGGTCAGCCCGGTGAGCAGGACGGAGCACGCCTCCCGCGGCCCGACGTATCCAACGATCCCGCACATCGACGTGTCCTCTCGTGAGGTGGGTGGTCGTGATGGGTGCGGCCGAGCAGGCCGCGAGGATTATACCAGGCGCCCGTCGTCGCCCTGGTGGCAGGACGTGATCAGCTGGGTGACGATGCTCAACCGAGCTCCCGCTGCACGATCGCTGCGAGCTCGCTCGCCACCGCGCTCGCCGTGTCATCGTCGAATGCCTCGACCATGACACGCACGAGCGGCTCGGTGCCGGACGGGCGCACGAGGACGCGGCCCTGTTCGCCCAGCCGTCTCTCCGCTGCCAGGATCGCTTCATGGATCGCCGCGCTGCTCGCCAGCAGCGCCTTGTCAGCGACGGGCACGTTGATGAGCACCTGCGGATAACGTCGCATCACCTGGCGGAGCTCCGACAGCGGCACGTCGGCCTCGCGCACGATCGAAGCGAGCTGGAGGGCGGTGATCAGGCCGTCACCGGTCGTCGTGTGCTCCAGGAAGATGATGTGCCCTGACTGCTCGCCACCGAGCACGGCATTCGACGTGATCATCTGGTCGAGGACGTGACGATCGCCGACCTTCGTCTTGATCACATTGATCCCTCGTTCACGCATCGCGATCTCGAACCCGATGTTGCTCATGACCGTGGCGACGACAGTGTCCCCAGCGAGCTCTCCCCGCTCCTTCATGTGCGTGGCGCAGATCGCCATGATCTGGTCACCGTCGACCTCCGCGCCCGCCTCGTCGACAGCGAGCACCCGATCCGCATCACCATCGTGCGCGATACCGAGATCGACCTCGTGGTCCTGCACGAGTTCGCTGATGACCTCCAGATGCGTCGACCCGCACCCGTCGTTGATGTTCATGCCGTCGTGGTCGCAGTTGATCGCGTGCACCGTGGCACCCAGGTCACGGAGTGCCTTGACGGTGCTCACGCTCGCAGCACCATGTCCGCAGTCGACCGCGATCGTCAACCCCACGAGGTCTCCACGAATCGACTCGACGGCGTGCGCGACGTACCGGTCCACAGCATCGGGGACGCTGTAGGCACGTCCCACGCCGGAACCCGTTGGACGGCTCCTCTCGGCCCCGTCGACGAGGAACTCCTCGATCTCGCCCTCGATCTCCTCGGGTAGCTTGAAGCCATCCCGGTCGAAGAACTTGATGCCATTGTAGGGGGCGGGGTTATGCGATGCCGAGATGACCACGCCACCGTCAGCGCCGAGCGCGCGCGTGAGGTACGCTACGGCCGGTGTCGGCACGATGCCGAGTCGCAGGACATCAGAGCCTCCAGCGCATATGCCGGCGACGACGGCTGCCTCGAGCATGTCACCGCTCCTGCGCGTGTCCATGCCGACGACGATACGACCGCCGCCCTTCTCAGCGAGGAAATGGCTCGCAGCCTCACCGAGACGGAAGGCGAGCTCTGGACTCAGATCCGCATTCGCGATCCCTCGCACGCCATCGGTTCCGAAGAAGCGGGACATCGTCTCTCCTGTGCTCGAAGACGAAGGCCCGCCGCGAGGACGGGCCTTCGGATGCGGAACCTCGAAGCCTCGCAGCTCTAACGCTTCGAGAACTGCGGGCGCTTGCGCGCCTTCTTGAGGCCGTACTTCTTGCGCTCGACCATGCGCGGGTCACGCCGCAGCAGGCCCGCCCTCTTGAGGTCGGCGCGGTACTCCTCGCCAGCCTCGAGCAGCGCGCGCGCGATACCGTGCCTGAGCGCGCCAGCCTGCCCTGACACGCCGCCACCCGTGATGTTCGCTACGACGTCGAAGCGGCCGAGCGTCTCGGTCACCTTGAACGGCTGCTCGACGAACGTGCGCAGCGTGGCGCGACCGAAGTACGTGTCGAAGTCACGCCTGTTGACCGTGATGCGGCCCGTACCAGGCATGATCCGAACGCGGGCGACCGACGTCTTGCGACGCCCGGTCCCCCAGTAGACTGCCTTGTTCTCCGCCATGCGTTAAACCTCCAGCGTGATCTGCCGCGGCTTCTGTGCCTGGTGCGGGTGATCGGGACCGGCGTAGACCTTGAGCTTCTTGCCCATGGCCCGTCCGAGCGTGTTCTTCGGGAGCATGCCCTTGACCGCCTTCTCGACCACACGTTCTGGCCGCTTGGCGAGCATCTCGCCGAGCGTATGCGACTTCAGGCCGCCAGGGAAACCGGAGTGCCGGTAGTGGCGCTCATCGGCGAGCTTGTTGCCGGTGACCTTGACCTTGGCAGCATTGATGACGATCACGAAATCGCCGGTATCCACGTGAGGCGTGTACTGCGGCTTCCGCTTGCCTCGCAGGATGGACGCGACCTCGCTCGCCAGACGGCCGAGCGGGATGTCCGTGGCATCAACGACGAGCCACTCTCGCTCGACCTCGCCGGGCTTGGCGTAGTAGGTCTTCACTGGACTCCTCCACAACGATCGGATGGGTTCTCTCCATGTGTTCACGGGGCTCATGAAGCGAACCCTTACACTTTATCCGTGGCACTCGCGCGTGTCAACAAACGCCACCGGGCGTATCCATCGCCACGCCATCCGTCGCACAGCCGACTCACAGCCAGTACCCCTCCGGATAGTGTACGTGCCATAGCGTCAGACCGTGAGCTGGCGCCGTCGGTCCTGCGGCCGCTCGGTCGCGGGCAGCGAGAACCTCACCGACCCACGCGGGTGCCCTCCTGCCACGACCGACCTCTGCGAGCGTCCCCACGATGACGCGCACCATCGAGTGCAGGAACGCGTTCCCGACGACGCGGACCTCGATGCAGTGCTCGCCGAGGTGAGAGCTCGGCTCGATGTCGATGAGGTCGATGCGACGATGCGTCCGCTGCCCCGCGGTCGATGCCGACACTGCGAAGGAGCGGAAGTCGTGCTCGCCGATCAGGTGCGCCGCAGCGGCTCGCATCGCAGCGATCTCCAGAGCGTCCGATACGTGCCACGCGTAGGCCCGCAGGAAGAGCGGCGGCATGGGTCCCATCACGATCCGGTACCGGTACTCGCGGGCCACCGCGGACCGTCGCGCATCGAAGTCGTCCGGGACCGGTCTGGCCTCCAACACGACGAGATCCTCACCCGTGAGCGCATTGCACGAACGCGCGAGTCGCGCTGCATCCTCGATCGGCATGCCCGTCGCGAAGCTCACCACCTGCCCGAGGGCATGTACGCCGGCATCCGTGCGTCCGGCGCCGACCGTGCGCACCTCCTCGCGCAACACGGTCGCGAGCGCGGTCTCCAGCTCCCCTTGCACGGTGCGCAGCCCGTCTTGACGTGCGAAGCCGAAGAACCGTCGCCCATCGTATGCGAGGCGGAGCGCCCAGGTCCCCATCGTCACTCCCTCAAGACACCCAACCGATGGCAACGAGGAGCATCGCACCGAGGACGAGCACCGTCCAGTCCGTCCGCCCCATGACGGGTACGCGCAGCCTCGTGCGTCCCTCGCCACCACGGTAGCAGCGAGCCTCCATCGCCGTCGCGAGTGCGTCCGCGCGCCGGAAGAGGTTCACGAAGAGCGGCACGAGGACGGGCGTGAAAGCCCTCGCTCGCGCGATGGGTCCACCGACGTCGAACCGTGCCCCCCGTGCCATCTGCGCGATGATGATCCGCTCGGCCTCCTGCGCCGTGGTGGGGATGAATCGCAACGCTATCGTGAGCATCATGGCGACGTCCCCGGCTGGGAATCCCAGCCGCCGCAACGGTCGCATGAGCCGCTCCAGCCCGTCCGTGAGGTCGACGGGCGAGGTCGTCAGCGTGAGGAGCGACGTCCCTACCACGAGCACGATGATCCTGACCGCAAAGAAGGCGCCCGTCAGGAGTCCTCTTGGTTCGATGGCGAGTTGACCGACGCGCACGAACGCGTCGCCGCTCGGGGCGTACCGAACGGCGTGAGCGAGCAGGGTGATGGCCAGGACCAGAGTGACCGCCTTCACGCCGCGCAGGGCGATGCGCCACGGAACGGTCGACGACCGTACTGCGTAGGCGACGGCGAGGGCGAGTGCACCCAGCCCGCTGAACCCATCGACGGTGAAGAGGCCCACGGTCAGGGCGGCGACGAGGCCCATCTTCACACGCGCATCGAGCCGGTGGACCGGCGAATCGCCGGGAACGTACTGACCGATGCTCACGGGTACCCTCATACCGTGGCCTCCCGAGCTTCGAGGATGCCACGGGCGGCCGCCCGTGGGTCGAACACGATACGCTGCAGTGGAAGGCCGGCTCGGCGAGCGAGGAGCTGGACCTGCACCACGTCGGGTATGCGCACGGTGCCATGGTTCGCAGCCGCGGGATCCTCGACGAGATCGGGTGGCGTCCCCCGGTGGATGATGGCGCCATCGTGGAGGACGACGACCGTATCAGCGATGTCCAGTACGTGCTCCACGTCGTGGGTGACCACGACGATGCCTCGCTCGGATCGCAGCCTCTCCAAGACCGCGAGCACCGCACGTCTCGCTCCTCCGTCGAGTCCTGCCGTCGGCTCGTCGAGCAGGAGGTATGCCGGTTCGAAAGCGATGATACCGGCGATGGCCGCTCGGCGTGCCTCACCCCCCGAGAGCGTGAAGGGCGAGCGGCCACCGAAGCGGTCCGGGTCGAGGCCCACGAGCGCGAGTGCGCGCCGTGCTGCTCCCGTGGGGTCTGCGATGCCGAGATTCCGAGGCCCGAAAGCGACGTCCGCGAGGACCGTGTCCGCGAAGAGGTGCGCCTCGGGGTTCTGGAGCACGAGACCCACCTTCCCTCGCGCTTCACGCGAGGAGCAGGGTACCCCATCGACGAGGGCACGGCCTTCCGTCGGCTCCAGCAAGCCGGCGAGTATCCGCAGCAGGGTCGACTTGCCGGAGCCCGTCGCACCGAGCACCACTGTCAGCGATCCGGGCTCGACGGTGAGCGAGACCGATCGCACGGCGTCGGTCGCTATCGCGGTCCCGGGCGCATACGTGTGCGACACGCGATCGGCGATCAGCGGCATAGCGCCTCCACGACCTCGGAAGGCACGAGCGTGAGCGGCACGGCGGCCCCACCGGCGCGCAGCTCATGCTCGAGCGTGATGATCGGCGGCATCTCCAAGGCGAGGGACGCCACGAGCGCCCCATCCTCGACGAATGCCCACGGGTCGCCGTCATACACGATGCGGCCCTCGCGGAGTGCGATGACGCGCCGAGCATGGAGTGCCTCGGTGAGATCGTGCGTGACGTGGATGACCCCATGCCCGCGCCGCACGAGATCCTCGATGATGGCCATGACCGAGGCGCGCCCTGCTGGGTCGAGCAGCGCCGTCGGTTCGTCGAGCACGAAGTACCGCGGCATCATGGCGAGAGCTCCTGCGATGGCGAGGCGCTGCTTCTGTCCCTCGGAGAGCAGGTGCGGCTCGAAGCGCTCACGCCCCACGAGGCCCACCGCCTCGATGGCGGCATCGACGCGACGCCTGATCTCCTCGGGGGGCACGCCGAGGTTCTCCGGACCGAACGCCACGTCCTCCTCTACGACGGTCCCCACGATTTGGTCGTCAGGATTCTGTGCGACGAACGCCACCTGCGAACGAACGCGGTAGGCGTCCTCCTCATCCCTCGTCGACAGGCCGTCGATCGTCACCGAACCGACCGTGGGGACGAGGAGTCCGTTGCATAGTCGCGCGAGTGTGGTCTTGCCGGAGCCGTTCGCACCCACGAGCGCGACGTGCTCTCCCTGCACCACCTCGAATGAGGCTGCTTCCAGCGCGGGCGCAGGAGAGCCGGGATACTGGTACGTCACGCCATCGAACCGCAGCATGCCGCTCCTCCACGATGATGATCGAGGGCCCCGGCATGGCGAGGCCCTCGATCGGATGCTCGACCGGTGCGACCGGATGCCGAGCAGGCTCAGTCCACGAGCTCGAGGATCACCATCGGTGCGGCGTCCCCCTTGCGCGGACCGAGCTTGAGGATCCTCGTGTACCCACCGTCACGATCAGCATAGCGCGGGGCGATCTCCGCGAAGACCTTGTGTACGAGCTGACGGTCACCGAGCTCGGCGAGCGCGAGGCGACGTGCGTGCACATCGCCGCGCTTACCCCACGTGATGATGCGATCGACGAGAGCCCGGACCTCCTTGGCGCGCGCCTCGGTGGTCTTGATGCGCTCGTTGATGAGCACGGCCGCGGCGAGGCTGCGCAGCATCGCCTTCGTGTGGCTCGCGTCCGTGCCGAGCTTGCGTCCCTTCTTGGCGTGTCTCATCGTCCAGACTCCCTAACCTGCGAGACTCAGGCCCATGGCCTGCAGCTTGTCCTTGACTTCTTCGATCGACTTGGCACCGAAGTTCCTGATGTTGAGCAGGTCGGCCTCCGTGCACGCCGTCAGCTGGCCGACGGTATTGACGCCCTGCCGCTTCAGACAGTTGTACGAGCGGACCGACAGGTCGAGCTCCTCGATCGGCGTGTCGAGCAGGCTGTTCGTGGCAGCGCCCTGCATCTCGAAGATGCTCTCGTCCGTCAGCGGACCGGTGGCCTGCTGCACGAAGAGGCTCATGTGCTCGTTGATGATGCTCGCCGCATGAGCGACCGCATCGGACGGTGCCATGGCGCCGTTCGTCTCCACCTCGAGGATGAGCTTGTCGTAGTCCGTCCGCTGGCCGACGCGCGTCGCCTCGATGGTGTAGGTGCACCGCACGACCGGGCTGAACAGCGAGTCCACCGTGATCACGCCGATCGGGTCATCGGGCCGCTTGTTGCGATCCGCGCTCACGTAGCCGCGACCGACTCCGATGCGCACGCTCATCTCCAGCTTCGCGCCCTTGCTGAGGGTGGCGATGACGTGCTCCGGGTTCACGAGGTCGAACTCGGCTGGCACCTTGAGGTCAGCCCCCGTCACCGTCGCAGGGCCGGTGACGGACAGCGACGCGACCGCCCCGCCAGAGCCGATGCCCGTGTCGCGGAAGATGAGCCCCTTCACGTTGAGCACGATGTCGGTGACGTCCTCGCGAACACCCTCGATGGTGGCGAACTCGTGCTGTACCCCTTCGATGCGGATGGACGTCGCCGCAGCGCCAGGCAGCGATGAGAGCAGCACGCGCCGCATCGAGTTGCCCAGCGTGTAGCCGTACCCCCGCTCGAGTGGCTCGACGATGAAGCGCTCGGTTCGGTCATCGATCGCCTCGACCGTGATGTAGGGCTTGATGAAATCGGTCATGCGAAGAGCCTCCTTGGCTTCGAACAGGTCATCCACTACTTGGAGTACAGCTCGACGATGAGCTGCTCGCGCACCGGCGCGTCGATCTGCTCACGCGTCGGGAGCGACAGCACCTTGCCCTGGAGCTTCTCGACATCGACCTCGAGCCAACCGGGGATCTCGATCTTCGAGGACGAGATGATGGCGGCCTTGATGACGGTGAGGTCCTTGGCCTTCTCGGCGACCGAGATGACCTGTCCGGGTCGCACCCGGTACGATGGGATGTCGACACGCCGACCATCGACGAGGAAGTGCCCGTGTCGGACCATCTGGCGCGCCTCGTCGCGGGATGCGGCGAAGCCGAGCCGGTACACCACGTTGTCGAGGCGGGTCTCCAGGAGACGCAGCAGGTTCTCGCCGGTGATCCCGCTCATGCGGGTCGCCAGCTTGTAGTACGTACGGAACTGCTTCTCGAGGACGCCATAGATCCTCTTCGCCTTCTGCTTCTCTCGCAGCTGCAGGCGGTACTCGCTGTCACGGGGACGTTTCTTCCCGGCCATACCGGGCGGGTACGGGCGACGCTCCACGGCACACTTGTCGCTGTAGCAGCGGTCTCCCTTGAGGAAGAGCTTGATTCCTTCTCGGCGGCACAGTCTACAGTCCGCACCAGAGTAACGAGCCATACGGGTGGTCCTCCAATAGGTCAGACGCGGCGGCGCTTGCGCGGCCGACAACCGTTGTGCGGGACGGGGGTGCAGTCCTGGATGCTCGTGATCTCGAGTCCAGCAGCCTGCAGGGAGCGGATCGCAGTCTCACGACCGGAGCCGGGACCCTTGACGAACACGGCGACCTTCCGAAGACCGTGCTCCTGGGCCATCTTCGCAGCGGCCTCCGCGGCGAGCTGAGCGGCGAACGGCGTGGACTTGCGCGAGCCCTTGAAGCCCACGGTACCGGCCGACTGCCACGAGATCACATTGCCCGCAGGGTCGGTGATGCTCACGATCGTGTTGTTGAACGTGCTCTTGATGTGCGCCTGCCCGACCGCGATGTTCTTGCGCTCGCTGCGCTTGAGGCGCGCCTTGACATTCCTCTTCTTAGCGACCATGGACTACTTGCCCTTCTTCTTAGCGCCGATCTGACGACGAGGACCCTTGCGGGTGCGCGCATTCGTGTGGGTGCGCTGGCCTCGAACCGGGAGACCCTTGCGATGTCTCAGGCCCCGGTAGCATCCGATCTCCATGAGGCGCTTGATGTTCTGGCTGACCTCGCGACGCAGGTCGCCCTCGACCTTGAGGTTGCGGTCGATGTACTCACGCAGCCGAACGACCTCCTCCTCGGTGAGGTCGCGCACGCGCGTGTCCGGATTGACGCCCGTCTCACGGAGGATCCGCTGACTCGTCGTCAGCCCGATCCCGTAGATGTACGTGAGCGCGATCTCGATGCGCTTGTCGCGGGGCAGGTCTACACCTTCGATACGTGCCACGTGGTCCTCCTACCTAACCCTGGCGCTGCTTGTGGCGCGGGTTCTCGCAGATGACGAGCACCCGCCCGTGGCGGCGGATGATCTTGCACTTGTCGCACATCTTCTTCACTGAGGGTCTAACCTTCATCGATGGTCCTTCCGGATCATGTCCACATCTATCTCAACACCCAGCCGCAGGTGCCTTGTTGTCACGCCCGGCTCACACGGTGCCGGGTGTCTCCATCACCCACACGTAACGGTCACTTATACCGGTACGTGATCCTGCCTCGCGTCAGGTCATACGGGGACAGCTCCACGACCACCCGGTCACCAGGCAGTATGCGGATGTAGTGCATGCGCATCTTGCCAGAGATGTGAGCGAGGACCTTATGGCCGTTATCGAGCTCCACGCGGAACATCGCGTTCGGCAGCGGCTCGATGACCGTGCCCTCCATCTCTATGGCGTCGTCGCGCTTTCCCAACTACACCTCTCCTCACTGCCGTGAAGCCGCAAACGTGGAGTATATCCCACAACCGTGCATCCAGTCCATAGCATTCCTACGCACGTGGCGAGGCGATCATTCCCGTGTGAGCACGAGAGGCCCTCCCTCGGTCACCGCGACCGTATGCTCGAAGTGTGCCGAGAGACTCCCGTCACAGGTCACGACGGTCCAGCCGTCCTCGAGGCTCCTTACCTCGTGGCCTCCGGCGTTCACCATCGGTTCGATGGCGAGCACCATGCCCGACCGCAACGTAGGCCCCGTGCCGGGCTGCCCGTAGTTCGGCACCTGCGGATCCTCATGCATCTGCCGACCGATGCCGTGTCCGACGTACTCTCGTACCACCGAGAACCCCGCTCGCTCGACGGTCGCCTGCACCGCAGCCCCGATGTCATGTAGCCGCATCCCAGCCCGACAACGCGCGATGCCAGCCTCGAGCGACGCGCGCGTCACATCAAGCAAGTGTCGCGCCTCGTCAGCGATGGTGCCCACCGGGAACGTCATCGCCGCATCACCGTAGTAGCCGTCGACGATGGCGCCGCAGTCGACCGACACGATGTCCCCCTCGACGAGCCGACGCTTCCCGGGGATGCCGTGCACGACCTCCTCATTCACGGAGATGCACAGCGTCGCTGGGAATCCGTGGTACCCGAGGAAGGCCGGACGAGCCCCCTGCGAGCGGATGTACTCCTCAGCCAACGCATCCAACTCGCCGGTCGTCACACCCGGGCGGACGGCCTCGCCGACCACACGGAGCGCCCCAGCCGTGATCCGGCCGGCTTCGCGCATCGTCTCGAGCTCAGCGGGCGACTTGATCTCGATCAAGGCGCCTAGGCCTCCACGATGGCGCGGATGGCCTCGAAGACCGCGTCGACCGGACGGTCGCCGCCCACGTGATGCAGGATCCCCTTGCGCTCGTAGTAGGCGACGAGCGGTGCGGTGGACGACTCGTAGACGTTGAGACGATTCGTGACCGTCTCGACGGTGTCGTCGTCACGCTGGTACAGCTCGCCGCCGCACGACGGGCAGACCCCAGAGGCGACCTCGGGCTGTGCGAGCACGTTGAAGATCGCACCACACTGCCGGCAGGTCCGGCGAGCCGTGAGACGATCGACAAGGACCCGCTTGTCGACGTCGATGCTGATCACGGCGTCGAGCTTGAGTCCGAGCTCGTCGAGCGCCCGCTCAAGGGCTTCAGCCTGCGCGACCGTCCGCGGGAAGCCGTCGAGGATGAACCCCTTGGCGGCATCGGGCTCAGCGAGACGCGCCTTGACCAGCCCGATCACGACCATGTCGGGCACGAGCTCGCCCCGATCCATGTACCCCTTGGCCGCGATGCCGAGCGGGGTACCGGCAGCGACAGCCGCGCGCAGGATGTCGCCCGTCGCGATGTGCACGAGCCCATAGCGCTCGATGAGCTTCGCGGACTGTGTCCCCTTCCCGGCGCCAGGTGCACCGAGCAGCATGAGGTTCATCGCGCCTCCTCACTACTTGAAGAACCCGTCGTAGTGTCGCATCTTGAGCTGACTCTCGAGCTGGGTCATCGTCTCGAGAGCCACACCGACCATGATGAGCAGGGACGTCCCGCCGAACGCGCGCAGGAGCGGAGACGCCGTCGTCTGGAAGAACACCTGGGGTAGGACCGCGATCGCCGCGAGGAAGAGCGCGCCGGGCAGCGTGATGCGGTTCAGGACGTTCTCGATGTAATGGACGGTCTGCTTGCCTGGCCGTACACCGGGGATGAATCCGCCGTTCTTGCGCAGGTTATCCGCAAGGTCGATGGGATTGAAGACGAGTGCCGTGTAGAAGTACGTGAAGAACACGATGAGGGCAGCGTAGAGGGTGATGTGACCCCAGCCCGCCGAGAGGAAGCTGCTCAAGCTCGTGAGCCAACCCACCCCGGGGAAGAAGTTCGCGATCGTGCTCGGGAAGAGCAGCACCGAGGACGCGAAGATGATCGGGATGACGTTGGCCCCGTTGACCTTGAGCGGGATGTACGTGCCGGTCCCCCCGTAGACCTTGCGCCCCACGACACGCTTGGCGTACTGGACGGGGATGCGGCGCTGCCCTCGCTCCATGAACACAACCGCCGCGATGACGAGGATGAAGGTCGCGAGGAGGAACAGCGTCAGGTACCACTCGTTGAGCTGCACGGCATTGATGAGCGTGACGGGGAACCGAGAGACGATGCTCGCGAAGATGAGGAGCGACATGCCGTTCCCGATGCCGCGCTGCGTGATGAGCTCACCGAGCCACATGATGAACGCCGTTCCAGCCAGCAGGCTGATGACGATGACGATGCGCGTGAGCCAGTCGAACGAGATGCCGAGACCGCCTCGGGCCACGTCCGCCTGGAACAGGCTGATCAAGCCGATCGACTCCAGGAAGCCGATGCCAAGCGTCGCGTAGCGCGTCGTCTGCGTGATCTTGCGTTGGCCAGCCTCACCCTCCTTGGCCCACCGCTCCAGCGTCGGGATGACCGCCTGCAGCAGCTGCATGATGATCGAGGCGGTGATGTACGGCATGATGCCGAGGGCGAAGATGGCGAAGTTCTCGAGCGCACCACCCGCGAAGAGGTTCAGGAGGCCGAGTGCCGCACCCGACCGGACGAGTTCCTGGACCGCCGCAGGGTCCACACCTGGGACAGGGATGTGGGCACCAATGCGGTACAGCGCGATGATGCCCAGGGTGAAGAGGATCCGCTTCCGGAGGTCGGGGATCCTGAAGGCATTCGCCAGGGCTTCTATCACGGCTGCTCGACCGTCCCCCCGGCGGCCTCGATCTTCGCCTTCGCGGGCGCTGAGACCTTGTCGACCCGAACCGTGAGCGCCTTGGTGAGCTCACCGTCACCGAGGACCTTGACGGGGACCGTCTTGGACTTGATGACACCCTTCGCGTGCAGTGAGTCGATGTCGACGACGTCACCGGCCTCGTACAGCGCGTCGAGCCGGGAGACGTTCACCACGGCATACTCGACGCGGTTGCGGTTCTTGAAGCCCGGGAGCTTCGGGAGCCGCATGTGCAGCGGATTCTGGCCACCCTCGAAGCCCGGACCCTTCCCGCCCCCAGAACGCGACAACTGACCCTTGTTACCACGGCCAGAGCGGCCTCCGTGACCGCTCCCATGACCGCGACCGACACGCTTGCGCTCCTTGCGGGAACCAGGCGCGGGGAACAGGTCGTGGATCTGCATGCTCTATCGCTCCTTCTCTCATCGCTCCGGGGCGACGCCCCGTGCCGGCCGCTCGCCGCCGACTGACTTCCACGTGAGCGTGGATGCGCTCACGACACCTCCTCGACGCTGAGGAGGTGCTTCACCTTGAACACCATGCCCCTGATCTGCGGGGTATCAGGTTGCTCGACGGTGTGACCCGTCCGCTTCAGGCCGAGCGCGCGAACCGTCGCCTTCTGATCGGCCGGTGCGCCGATCACGCTCTTGACGAGCGTGATTCTCAGCGTGGATACCTTCGTGGACTTCGTCATGACTATCCCTTTCGCCCGTAGACCTCAGCGACACTCTTGCCGCGACGGCGAGCGACATCCTCGGGACTCGACAGCGCTTTGAGCCCCTCGGCAGCCGCCTTGACCATGTTGAGGGCGTTGTTCGTGCCGAGCGACTTGGAGAGCACGTCCTTCACGCCACCCAACTCCAGGAGTGCGCGGACGGGACCGCCCGCGATGACCCCGGTACCGGGAGCGGCGGGCTTGAGGATCACCTTGCCTGCGCCGTACTCGCCGAGCACCTCGTGAGGGATCGTCGTGCCCGAGAGCGGGAACGTGAACATGTTCTTTCGGGCATCCTCGACGCCCTTCTTGATGGCGGTGGGCACCTCGGCGGCCTTACCCATGCCGACACCGACCCGGCCGTTGCCGTCGCCCACGACGACGAGCGCCGTCAGCGAGAAGCGCCGACCACCCTTGACGACCTTCGCCACACGATTGATGTAGACGACCTTCTCCTGCAGCTCAGCGACAGGAGCGACTTCGCGTTCGCGCGCCATCAGCACACCCTCCTAGAATGACAGCCCGGCGCTGCGGGCGCCCTCGGCAAGGGACCTCACACGACCGTGATAGATGCGGCCACCACGGTCGAAGACGACCGCCGTGATGCCGGCCTGCTGCGCACGCCTGCCGATGAGCTCACCTACAGCGCGTGCTGCGTCCACGTTCGAACCACTCTTGAGAACGCTGCGCAGCTCCGGGTCGAGCGTCGAAGCGGAAACGAGCGTGCGTCCGCTCTCGTCGTCGATGATCTGAGCGTAGATGTGCGCGTTCGTGCGCGTGACGCGCAAGCGCGGACGCTCGGCTGTGCCCGAGACCTTGCCTCTCACGCGGCGCTGACGGCGCGCGAGTGCCGCTGTCTTGGCCTTGTTCTTGTCCATCCCTGACGTCTCACTCTCTCATCATCGCACTGAACGCTCAGTGCTCGGCCGTTCGCTACTTGGCTGCCTTACCAAGCTTCCTGCGGACGTGCTCCCCACCGTAGCGCACGCCCTTGCCCTTGTACGGCTCAGGCGGACGGATCCTCCTGATCTCCGCGGCGACCTGGCCGACCTTCTGTTTGTCGATCCCCTTGACGATGATCTTGTTCGGAGCCGGGACCTCGAAGGTGATGCCCTCGGGAGCGGGCACGACCACCGGGTGACTGAAGCCAAGGCTCAAGTCGAGATCCGAGCCCTTCAGCGCCGCTCGGTAGCCCACGCCGATGATCTCGAGCTCCTTCTGGAATCCCTGCGAGACACCCGTGACCATGTTCGCGATGAGAGTGCGCGTCAGTCCGTGCAGGGCGCGATGACGCCGCTCATCGCTGGGACGCTTGACGGTGATGACACCGTCGTCCTTCTCGATGATCATGTCCCGGTCGAACGTCGCTGAGAGCGTCCCCTTCGGTCCTGTGACCGTGACGGAACTCCCATCGATCGTGACCTCCACCCCGGCCGGGACCGGGATGGGCTGCTTGCCGATACGTGACACGGCTTCGCTCCTTTCTTCCGGTTCCGGCTACCAGACGTAGGCGATGACCTCGCCGCCGACACCGGCAGCGCGGGCCTGCTTCTCGGTCATGATGCCTCGCGAGGTCGAGATGATCGCGATCCCCAGCCCGCCGAGCACGCGCGGCAGCTCATCCTTCTTGGCGTACACGCGCAGACCCGGCTTGCTGATCCGCCGGATGCCCGTGATGGTGCGCTGCTTCTTCGGGCCGTACTTGAGCGTGATCTCGAGGATCGGCTGCGGCTCCGCCGGCTTGACGACGTAGTCCGCGATGTAGCCCTCCTCCTTGAGGATGCGCGCGATCTCGGCGAGCTTCCGCGAGGAAGGCATCGAGACGGTGCTCTGGAACGCGGCATTCGCGTTGCGGATGCGCGTCAACATGTCTGCGATCGGATCTGTCATGGTCATCGGTATGTCCTCCTATGGTTGGACCATCGCGGTCCGACGGTTCGTCGACGCCCGTGACGTCGGCGCCTATCGGACTCCCATCTCGGGACGAGCGATGGCGTCCTACCAGCTCGCCTTACGGACGCCGGGCAGCTCGCCCCTGCTCGCCAGCTCGCGCAGGCAGATGCGGCACAGCCCGAACTGACGGAAGAAGCCCCGCGGCCTTCCGCAGCGCACGCAGCGATTCACCGCTCGCACGGCGAACTTCGGCTTACGCTTCGCCTTTGCGATCATCGACTTCTTAGCCACGAGGTGACCTCCTTGCCTGAGGCGCTCGCTTCCAAGCGCCGGTCCTCATCACTTGAACGGGAACCCGAGCTCGGTGAGCAGAGCCCGACATTCCTCGTCAGTCTTCGCGGTCGTGACGATCGTGATGTCCATCCCCCGGACGCGGTCGACCTTGTCGTAGTCGATCTCGGGGAAGATGAGCTGCTCGGTGATGCCCATGCTGTAGTTCCCGCGGCCGTCGAATGAGGTCGTACTCAAACCACGGAAGTCGCGGATGCGCGGCAGCGCCGTCGAGAGGAGCCGATCGACGAACTCCCACATCCTGTCGCCCCGGAGCGTCACCTTCGCGCCGATGGCCATGCCCTGCCGCACGCGGAAGCCGGCTATGGACTTCTTCGCCCGCGTCACGGCGGGCTTCTGGCCGGTGATCGTCGCGAGGTCCGCCATCGCGTTCTCCAGCTGCTTCGGGTCCTGCACAGCGGCACCAACGCCCATGTTCACGACCACCTTCTCGAGGCGGGGAACCTGGTGCGGGTTCTTGTAGCCGTGCTCTTCGATGAGCTTCGGCACGATCGCGGAGCGGTACCGCTCCTTCAGTCGTGGCATCACGTCGCCTGAACCTCCATCCGTCGCCCGCCGGATTACCGACCCGACGGGACTTCCATCGGTGCGCCGGAGCGCTAGCCGTCTATGTCCTTGCCGCACTTCTTGCACACGCGGATGCGCGCGCCCTCGACGCGCCTGCGGCCCACACGCGTCGGCTGACCGCAACTCGGGCAGATGAGCATCACGTTCGAGACGTGGATGGTGCCCTCCATCTCGATGATGCCGCCCTGTGGGTTGCGCTGCGAAGGCCGGGTGGCCTTCTTGATCATGTGCACGTTCTCGACGACGACCCGCTGCTTCTCCGGATGGGCACGGAGGACCTTGCCCTCCTTGCCCTTGTCCTTACCGGAGATGACGCGAACCTTGTCGCCCTTGCGAACACTCAGTGACTTCGCCACGTGCGTCACCTCCCTAGAGGACTTCCGGAGCGAGCGAGACGATCTTCATGAACTTGCGATCCCGCAGCTCGCGAGCGACGGGGCCAAAGATGCGCGTGCCGCGCGGATTGCCCTGGTTGTCGATGATCACGGCCGCGTTCTCGTCGAACTTGATGTAGCTACCGTCCGGGCGGCGGATCTCCTTCTTCGTGCGCACGACGACCGCCTTGACGACATCGCCCTTCTTGACGGTGCCGTTCGGGATGGCCTCCTTCACGGCGCACACGATGGTGTCGCCGACACGGGCGTAGCGCCGCTTCGTGCCGCCGAGCACCTTGATGCACGCGACCTTGCGGGCACCCGAGTTATCGGCGACCTTGAGCCGTGTCTCCTGCTGGATCATCTCACTCCTCCATCGAGCATGACCGATCATCGGGCCGCGTCGCGCCCGAGCGGACCGGTGCTACTTGGCCTTCTCCACGATCTCGACGAGGCGCCACCTCTTGAGCTTCGAGAGTGGCCGCGTCTCCATGATGCGGACGCGGTCGCCCACAGAGGCGATGTTGCCCTCATCGTGCGCGTGGAACTTCTTGCTGCGCGTGATCATCTTGCCGTAGAGCGGATGCCGCTTACGGTCCTCGACGAGCACGACGCACGTCTTGTCGCCGGAGGTGGACACGACCACTCCCTGGCGCTCCTTACGACGATTACGCTCGGTTGTCATGCGTCATCCCTTCCTGAGCCAGCCATCACGAGGCCTGGCTGCGCGCGGCAGCGATCTCTCGCGCACGCAGTTCGGTGTGCAGACGGGCGATGTCCTTCTTCACGGCACCGATCCGGGCCGGGTTGTCCAGGTTGCCCGTCGCGAGACGGAACCGGAGGTTGAACAGCTCCGTCCGCGCCTCCTTCAGCTTCTCGACGAGCTCCTCATCCGAGAGAGCCCTGATCTCTGCGGGCTTCATCTATGCCTCACCGCCAGACTCAGCTCGTGTCACGAACTTGCACTTGATAGGGAGCTTCTGCGCGGCGAGCCGAAGCGCCTCGCGGGCGACCTCCTCGCTCACGCCAGCCACCTCGAACATCACCTTGCCAGGCTTCACGACCGCGACCCACTTCTCGGGGTTGCCCTTCCCGGAACCCATGCGGGTCTCGGCCGGCTTCTGGGTGACCGGCTTGTCCGGGAAGATGTTGATCCAGACCTTGCCGCCACGCTTCATGTAGCGCGTCATCGCGATACGGGCAGCCTCGATCTGCCTGTTCGTGATCCAAGAGGCCTCGAGCGCCTTGAGCCCGTAGTCACCGAAGTGGACCTGGGTGCCACCCTTGGCCTTGCCCTTCATGGTCCCGCGCTGCACCTTGCGGTGCTTGACTCGCTTGGGGAGCAGCATCCTCAGTCTCTCCCTTCCTCATCGCGCCCACGTCCACGCGAACGATTCGGCCGAGGTCGGCTCGCCGTGGGTTCGCTGAGCACCGGATCCGGCTGACCCTTCAGGACGTCACCGCGGTAGACCCACACCTTCACGCCGATGACGCCGAACGTCGTGATGGCGTCTGCCGTGCCGTAATCGATCTTCGCGCGCAGCGTGTGGAGAGGGACGCGACCCTCACGGTACCACTCCCGGCGGCCCATCTCGGCACCGCCGAGGCGACCCGAGCACTGGATCCGAACACCGAGAGCGCCGCTCTTCATGGCGTTCGTCACTGCCTTCTTCATCGCCCTGCGGAACGAGACGCGCGCGACGAGCTGCTCAGCGATGCTCTGCGCCACGAGCTTCGCGTCGAGCTCCGGGCGCTTGATCTCTGTGATCTCGACAGCGACGGGACGACCCACGATGGACTCGAGCTGCTTGCGAAGCACGTCGACCTCGGCGCCCTTCTTGCCGATGACGATGCCAGGGCGTGCGGTCCACACGTTCACGATGACCTTGTCACCCTTGCGCTCGATGTCGATCCGTGAGATCGCTGCACGCTTCAGCTTGTTCTCCAGGAAGCGCCTGATCGTGAGATCCTCAGCGAGGGTCTTGTCGTAGCCCTTCGACTGGAACCAACGGGACCGCCAATCCTCGGTGATACCGAGCCGAAGCCCGATGGGGTAGACCTTCTGGCCCATATCGGCTCAGGCCTCCTCTCGCTGCTTGACGACCACGGTGATGTGGCTCGTGCGCTTGTTGATGCGATACGCGCGCCCCATTGCACGAGGACGTATGCGCTTCAGCGTCGGCCCCTCGTCGACGTACGCCTCCGAGATGTAGAGCGTCTCGGGCCGCAGCTTGAGGTTCTTCTCCGCATTGGCCACAGCGCTCTTGACCACCTTCGCGACGACCTCTGCAGCGGCGCGCTCCGTGAACGCGAGGATGGATTCCGCTTCCTCCACGGACTTCCCGCGTACGAGGTCAACGACGAGCCGCGCCTTGCGCGGGCTCACCCTCACGTATCTCGCAACTGCTCTCGCTTCCATGTACCAGGACCTCTCCTTACGATCGGCCGGGGCCTACCGGCGTCGGCCGATGCTGACGAATGCGCAGCCTATCGCTTGCCCTTCTTGCGATCCTCGGCGTGCCCGCGGAAGGTACGGGTCGGAGCGAACTCTCCGAGCTTGTGTCCGACCATCGACTCCGTGATGTAGACGGGCACATGCTTCCGGCCATCGTGGACCGCGATCGTGTGTCCGACCATCTCCGGGAAGATCGTCGATGAGCGCGACCACGTCTTGATGACCCGCTTCTCGCCTGCCGCATTCATCGCGTGTATGCGCTGCAGCAGACGGGGCTCGACGTAGGGACCCTTCTTCAGGCTTCTGCTCACTTCTGCTCCCTTTCAGACCCGGCGCTACTTCTTGCGGCGGCGGATGATCATGCGGTCGGAGGCCTTGTGCTTCGGCCGCGTACGGTGACCCTTCGTCGGCACACCCCACGGTGTCACGGGATGACGGCCAGCGCTCTTGTTCTTGCCCTCGCCACCGCCGTGCGGGTGATCGACCGGGTTCATGGCGGTACCGCGCACCGAAGGCCGCACGCCCTTCCAGCGCGCGCGACCAGCCTTGCCGATCGAGATACCTTCGTGCTCGGGGTTGCTCACGACACCGACCGTGGCGCGGCACCGCAGCGAAACCATGCGCATCTCCGAGGACGGCATGCGCAGGATCGCGTACGGACCCTCCTTGGCCATGAGCTGTGCGGAGGCACCAGCCGACCGCGCGATGGCGGCGCCACGGCCAGGCTGCAGCTCGATCGCATGCACGACCGTACCGGTCGGGATGTTCTCGAGGGGCAGAGCGTTGCCGGGCTTGATATCAGCATCCGGACCGGACATGACGACGTCGCCAACCGCGAGCTTCTGTGGCGCGAGGATGTAGCGCTTCTCGCCGTCAGCGTAGTGCAGCAGCGCGATGCGCGCCGACCGGTTCGGATCGTACTCGATAGCGGCGACCTTCGCAGGCACGCCGTCCTTGTTGCGCTTGAAGTCGATGACGCGATAGCGACGCTTGTGCCCGCCGCCCTGGTGACGGGTCGTGATGCGCCCGTTGTTGTTGCGTCCGCCCTTCTTGTGCAGCGGCTCGAGGAGCGACTTCTCCGGCTCGGTCTTCGTCACATCGGCGAAGTCCGAGACCGTCTGGAAGCGACGGCCCGGTGAGGTCGGCTTGTACTTCTTCAGTCCCATGTGCACTCCTTCCGTCCGATGGCCACGCCGTCGGGACCGAGCGACCCTGGTCGCTCACGGCTGTGACGCCGGACCTACCACGGTGCCGGGCGGCTCCATATCGACCGCACAGGCACCCCTTCGCCCGTGTACCGGGCTACTACGCAGAGAACAGATCGATCGTGTCGCCCTCTTTGAGGGTGACGACCGCCTTCTTCCACGAACGCGTCAAACCCTTATTGTACCTCACGCGGCGCGGCTTGCCAGGTACATTCATCGTATTGACGGCAGTGACCGTCACACCGAAGATCACCTCGACGGCCCGTGCGATCTCGGGCTTCGTCGCACGCTTGTCGACCTCGAACGTGTAACGGTTCCGCTCGATCCCAGCGTAGGACTTCTCCGAGATGATCGGCCGAAGGATGACGCTGCGGGCGTCCTTCATCACTTGAGCACCCCCTCGAGCCACTCCAAGGCCGGCTTCGTGAACAGCAACGCGGTGTTATCGACGAGATCGTACGTGTTCGCCTCCACGGTGGTGATCACGCGGACCTTCGGCAGGTTGCGGAGCGACAGGATCGCATTCACGTCGTCATCCGCCACGACGACGGTGCACCGCCCCTCGATGCCGAGAGCCTTGAGCACCTGGGCCGCCTTCTTGGTCGATGGCTCGTCGAGGCCGAAGCCATCGATGACGTGGAGCTCACCGTCAGCGCGCTTCGCGGACAGCGCGCTGCGCATCGCCAGCTTGACGACCTTGTTCGGGACCTTGAACGCGTAGCTCCGGGGCGTCGGTCCGAAGACGACACCGCCACCCTTCCACTGCGGAGCGCGGATGGAGCCCTGGCGAGCCCGCCCCGTGCCCTTCTGGCGCCAGGGCTTGCTCCCGCCTCCGGAGACCTCGCTGCGACCCTTCGTGTCGTGCGTGCCCTGGCGACGTGCGGCCAGCTGGCTCCGCACCACCTGATGCATCGCGAAGATGTTCGGCTCGATGGCGAACACGGCATCCGCGAGCTCCGCCGTGCCAACCGTCTTGCCGGTCGTATCCTTGACCTCGATCGTTGCCATGATCCTCTCCTCGATAGCGCCTGAGCTCGCCCGCATCAGGCGGTCCTGATCGTCAAGAGACCGTTCTTGCCGCCCGGTACCGCACCCTTGACGAGCAGCAGGTTCTGCTCCACATCGACGCGCACGACCTCGAGGTTGCGGACCGTGACCGTCTCGGAGCCCATGTGGCCGGCCATCCGCGACCCACGCAGGACACGTGACGGTGTGGCACACATGCCGATGGAGCCCGGCTCACGGTGGAAGTGCGATCCGTGACCACCCGGACCACCACGGAAGTTGTGACGCTTCATGACGCCCTGGAAGCCCTTGCCCTTGCTCGTGCCCGTGATGTGCACGCGCATCCCAGGCTCGATACCCTCGACCGTGACCTCGTCACCGACCTTGAGCTCCTCGCCCTCATCGAGCGGCACCTCGGCGAGGAAGCGCTTGGGAGCGACGCCTGCCTTCTTGAAGTGTCCGGCCATCGGCTTGTTCACCTTGGACTCCCTGATATCACCGAAGCCCAACTGCGCGGCTCGATAGCCGTCACGCTCGATGGTCTTGACCTGTGCGACCACGCACGGCCCGGCCTCGATGACGGTCACCGGGATGAGCCGGTCATCATCGCTCCAGACCTGGGTCATACCGAGCTTCCTGCCCAGGATCGCCTTACCCATGTTCTCTCACCTTCTCGCACCATGCGGTCTTGGGACCCGCCCGGCACACGTCGCCGGCTCCCAGCGGACCGCGCCTCCATGCCACCGGCGCGCAAGCGCCGGTACGTCACACCCGAACACCCTCAGAGCTTGACCTCGATGTCCACACCAGCCGGCAGGTCGAGGCGCATAAGCGAGTCGACCGTCTTGGGCGTGGGCTCGAGGATGTCGATGAGACGCTTGTGCGTCTTCATCTCGAAGTGCTCGCGGCTGTCCTTGTTCACGTGCGGGGAGCGGATGACGCAGTACAAGCTGCGCTCCGTCGGCAGCGGTATGGGACCCGCGACTTTCGCGCCAGTCTTCTGGGCGGTCTCCACGATCAGCTTCGTGGACTGATCCACGATCTCGTGATCGTACGCCTTGAGCCGTATCCGTATCTTCTGGTTCGCCAACTCTTTCACCCTCCGTCGACAACGCCTTACTTCAGGATCTTCGTGACACGGCCCGAACCGACGGTGCGGCCGCCCTCGCGGATGGCGAAGCGCAGGCCCTCCTCCATCGCGATCGGGGCGATGAGCTCGCCGCGGATCTCGATGTTGTCGCCGGGCATGACCATCTCGGTGCCCTCGGGCAGGTGCACCACGCCGGTGACGTCCGTCGTGCGGAAGTAGAACTGCGGGCGGTACCCGTCGAAGAACGGCGTGTGGCGGCCGCCCTCCTCCTTGGTGAGCACGTAGACCTGACCCATGAACTCGGTGTGCGGGGTCACGCTGCCGGGCTTGCACAGCACCTGGCCGCGCTCGATCTCCGTGCGGGCGATGCCGCGCAGCAGCACGCCGATGTTGTCGCCGGCCTGGGCCTGGTCGAGGAGCTTGCGGAACATCTCGACGCCGGTGACGACGGTCTTCTTGGTCGGGTGGATGCCGACGATCTCGACCTCATCGCCGACCTTGACCACGCCGCGCTCGACGCGGCCCGTGGCGACCGTGCCGCGGCCGGTGATGGTGAAGACGTCCTCGACGGCCATGAGGAACGGCTTGTCGATGTCGCGGACCGGGTCCGGGAAGTAGTTGTCGAGGGCGTCCATGAGCTCCCAGATGGCCTGCTTGGCCTCCTCGTCACCCTCGAGCGCCTTGAGAGCCGAGCCCTTGATGATGGGCGTCTCGTCGCCCGGGAACTCGTACTCGGAGAGCAGCTCACGGACCTCCATCTCGACGAGCTCGAGCAGCTCGGGGTCGTCGACCATGTCGACCTTGTTGAGGAACACGACGATGTGCGGCACGCCGACCTGACGGGCGAGCAGGATGTGCTCGCGGGTCTGCGGCATGGGGCCATCGGCGGCCGACACGACGAGGATCGCGCCGTCCATCTGGGCGGCACCGGTGATCATGTTCTTGACGTAGTCGGCGTGGCCCGGGCAGTCCACGTGCGCGTAGTGGCGCTTGTCCGTCTCGTACTCGACGTGCGCGATGGCGATGGTGATGCCGCGCTCGCGCTCCTCCGGGGCCTTGTCGATCTGGTCGAACGGCGTGAAGTCGGCGTAACCCTTCTCGGACAGGGTCTTCGTGATGGCCGCGGTGAGCGTCGTCTTCCCATGGTCGACGTGACCGATGGTGCCGACGTTCATGTGCGGCTTGGTGCGCTCGAACTTCTTCTTCGCCATGAGTCTCCTCCTTCAGGGGGCGAATTCGACGGTCAGCGTCGATGTCGGACATACCGACGATCAGCGACCTTCCGTCATCCTGCTTTCGTCTCGTTCTCACTCTTATATATCTATGTGCGCGGGACGACAGTGCGTCCTCGATAGATGCCATGGTAGCGGCGACTGGACTCGAACCAGTGACAACACGGGTATGAACCGTGTGCTCTAACCA